>Ga0366773_1002_pt1 | contig 52563 bp, 51 predicted proteins | sample BONcelHN113001D8_FD_207071 | JGI IMG/M metagenome (GOLD analysis project Ga0366773, IMG submission 207071) | Enriched cells from coal bed in the Powder River Basin, Montana, United States - BONCAT cells N11 rep2 HSBNCT.N11.300.1.D8 ...
CGGTGGGCAGGCGAATGTGCCGGGCGCGTCGGGAACCTGGAAGGACTTGACCGACAACGTGAACTTCATGGCGTCCAACCTGACCGCACAGGTACGAAACATCGCAGACGTGACGACCGCGGTGGCGAACGGCGATCTGTCCAAGAAAATCACGGTGGACGTCAAGGGCGAGATCCTGGAACTGAAGGACACCATCAACGTGATGGTCGACCAGCTCTCCTCGTTCGCCTCCGAAGTCACGCGCGTGGCGCGCGAAGTGGGCACCGAAGGCAAGCTCGGCGGCCAGGCGCAGGTGAAAGGCGTGGGCGGCACCTGGAAGGACTTGACCGAGAACGTCAACTTCATGGCGGCAAACCTGACCGCGCAGGTGCGCGGCATCGCCGGCGTGGTGACGGCGGTGGCGAACGGCGACCTGAAGAAGAAGCTGACCGTGGCGGCGCAGGGCGAAATCGCGTCGCTTGCCAACACCATCAACGAGATGACCGATACGCTCGCCGTGTTCGCCGATCAGGTGACGACAGTGGCGCGTGAGGTCGGCGTGGAAGGCAAGCTCGGCGGTCAGGCCAGTGTACCGGGCGCCTCCGGCACCTGGAAGGACTTGACCGAAAACGTCAACCAGCTGGCGGCCAACCTGACCACGCAAGTGCGCGCGATTGCCGAGGTGGCAACCGCTGTTACGCGTGGTGACTTGTCGCGCTCGATTCAGGTCGAGGCGCGCGGCGAAGTGTCGGATCTGAAAGACAACATCAACGAGATGATCCGCAACCTGAAGGAAACCACACAAAAGAACGCGGAACAGGACTGGCTCAAAACCAACCTGGCGCGCTTCACGCGTCTGCTGCAGGGCCAGCGCGATCTGGAAGCGGTGACGACCATGATCCTGTCCGAACTGGCGCCGCTGGTATCGGCGCACCACGGCGTGTTCTACATGATGGATTCGGGCGAACAACGCCCGCGCCTGCGCATGATCGCCAGCTATGGTTATCGCTCCAGCCGCAAGCTGCCAACGTCGTTTGCACCAGGCGAAGGACTGGTCGGCCAGTGTGCGCTCGAGAAAACCCGCGTGTGGCTGACCAACATCCCGCGCGATTACATTACCGTTTCATCCGGACTCGGCTCTGCACCGCCGACCAATATTGTCGTGCTGCCGATCCTGTTCGAACAGCAGATCAAGGCCGTGATTGAAATTGCGTCGCTGGACCGCTTCACACAAACGCATATGGGCTTCCTCGATCAACTGATGGAATCGATCGGCGTCGTGTTGAATACCATCGAGGCGAACAGCCGTACCGAAAGCCTGTTGACGCAGTCGCAGTCGCTGGCGCAGGAACTGCAGCAGACCAACCAGGAACTGGCCGAAAAAGCGCGCTTGCTGTCGGAACAGAACAGCGAAGTGGAGCGCAAGAACCGCGAGGTGGAACAGGCCAAGCTGGCGCTGGAAGAAAAAGCCGCGCAGCTCGCCCTCTCGTCCAAGTACAAGTCCGAATTCCTGGCCAACATGTCGCACGAATTGCGTACGCCGCTGAACAGCCTGCTGATCCTGGCGCAGCACCTGGGCGACAATCCGCGCGGCAACCTGACCGAGAGCCAGGTCGAATACGCCAAGACGATCTATGGCTCCGGCAGCGACCTGCTGATCCTGATCAACGACATTCTCGACCTGTCGAAAATCGAGTCCGGCACGGTCACACTGGAAGTCAGTGAATCGCGCCTGCCCATTCTTGCCAGCTATGTCGAACGGACCTTCCGCCACATGGCGGAGGCCAAGCAGCTGGAATTCCGCATCGTGCTCGATGAACGCTTGCCGGCATCGATCATGACCGATACCACGCGTCTGCAGCAGATCCTGAAAAACCTGCTGTCGAACGCATTCAAGTTCACCGAAAACGGCGGGGTGCAACTCGACATCGGCCTGGCGGAGTCCGGCTGGACTGCGGACCACTCGCATCTCAGCCGCGCCGACGCCGTGTTGCAGTTCTCGGTCAAGGACTCCGGCGTGGGTATCCCGAGCGACAAGCTGCAGCTGATCTTCGAGGCATTCCAGCAGGCGGACGGCAGTACGGCACGCCGCTACGGCGGCACCGGCCTCGGGCTCTCCATCAGCCGCGAGCTGGCACGCTTGCTGGGCGGCGAAATCCGCGTCACCAGTACCGTGGGCAGCGGCAGTACCTTTACGCTGTTCCTGCCATATGACCGCGCCGGCTTTGGCAACTGCACGCCACGGGCCAAGGCGTCCACCCAATCCCAGGCGATCACGCTCAATACGCAGAATGAACTCGCGGGGCCGCATCCGGCAATCATTTATCCGCAGGGAGCCGCAGACGAATCGCTGGAAGCGCAAATCTACGTACCGCCGGAAGCCGTGTTCGACGATCGTAATATCGTGGCGCCGGGCGACCCGAGTGTGTTGATCGTGGAAGACGATTCGCGCTTCGCCAAGATCCTGCTCGGCTATGCCCGCGAAAAAGACTTCAAGGGCATCGTAACCTTTAGCGGCGACTCAGTGCTCACGCTCGCACGTGACTACCTGCCTTCCGCGATTTTCCTCGACGTCGACCTGCCAGACAGTGATGGCTTTACCGTGCTGGACCGGCTCAAGCGCGATCCGACCACACGTCACATCCCGGTGCGCGTGCTGTCGAACTCGACGGAGCGTGAGCGCGGCCTGCGGCAAGGCGCCATTTCTTGGCTGACCAAGCCGGTTACGCACGAGCGGCTGGAAGAGGAATTCGCACAGGTGCAGAAATTCCATTTCCGCGGCAAGCGCAGCCTGCTGATCGTCGAAGACAACGAAGTCCAGCGCAAGCACATCATCGACCTGATCGGCGATGCCGACCTGATGATCACGGCCGTGGATACCGGCAGCGCCGCGCTCGAGGCCTTGAAGGCAAACCAGTTCGACTGTATGGTGCTGGACCTGACCCTGCCGGATATCGACGGCTTCACGCTGCTGGACATGATCAGCAAGGAAAAGCGGCTGTCCGACTTGCCGATCGTGATCTACACTGCGAAGGAACTGGACCGGAAGGAAGTCGCAAAACTCAAGCGTGTGGCCAAGACGATTGTCGTGAAGGACGCCAATTCGCCGGAGCGCCTGCTGAACGAGACCGCGCTGTTCCTGCACCGCTCGCCTGCGAGACTGCCCGATCCGCAGCGCCGCATGCTGGAAGAAGCGTACGCTGCGCAGAACGACCTGAGCGGACGCAAGGTCCTCATCGTGGACGACGATTTGCGCAATATCTTTGCCCTTACCACGGCGCTGGAGCGGCAGAACATGGTGGTGGTCTTTGCGGAAAACGGCAAGGATGGTATTCAGATTCTGGAAAACGATCCGGAAGTAGAGATCGTGCTGATGGACATCATGATGCCCGAGATGGATGGCTACGATACGATGCGCGCCATTCGCAATATCCAGAAGTTCAAGTCGCTGCCAATCATCACGCTGACTGCCAAGGCAATGAAAGGCGACCGCGACAAGTGCTTTGCCGCAGGTGCTTCGGACTACATCACGAAGCCGGTCGACATGGCGCAGCTGTTGTCGCTGATGCGGGTATGGCTCTTCCAATGATGCAAAATGGCATGCCATCGCGACAGTCGGTAGAAGACGTTGAACTGGCGCTGCTGGCGCAAGGTCTTTACCTGGTGCGCGGTGAGGATTTTCGCGGCTACGAATTGTCGATGCTGCGCACGAGATTGCATGACTTCATGGCGGCGTATCGGTTGCAGACCGTCTCCGCCCTGCAAGATGTCGTGCTTCACGATCAGGCATTGTCGAACGAACTGGTGCGGGTCCTTCATGCACGGTCGACTGCGCTGTTCGAAGACATCGAATACCAGCGCGCGTTGCGCCGGCTGATGCAGCGCGATTTGCGCTCATGGCCCGCGCCGAATATCTGGCTGTCGGAATGCGACAGCGTGGAGGAAGTGCTGTCGCTGGCGATCCTGCTGGAGGAAGAAGGCCTGTACGACCGCAGCCGGATCTTTGTCACGAACGCCAGCCAGCACATATTGGACAATATGATGCTGGGCCGGTTTCCGATGGCGTCGCTCGACACCTACGAGGCGAACTATCGCCGCGTCGGCGGCAACGCATCCGTCGCGGATTATTGCGAACGCCAGGGCGATACGCTGAGCATTGCGCCCAGGCTGCGCCGGCATATCGTGTGGGCGCAATCGGATCTGTCGAGCGACGCCTCTTTCAACGAGTTCCAGCTCGTCGTATGCCGGCATGCGATGAAAAAATTCGGCGGTCCGTTGCGGCACCGGTCGCTGCGCGTATTCGATGAAAGCCTGTCGGCCTTCGGCATATTGAGCGTTGATCCGGAGACGGAAACCGACTTGCGCATGGTGGCCGGCCGCTACAAAACAATCGAACCCACGCTCGGCCTGTACCGACGATTAGGCTAGCAATGCATGCAGTAACAAAAAAGGAAAGTCAATGAAGGGAAACACCATCCCGGATGACGTCAGAAGATTCATTGTCACCAGCGTTCCTTCGATACCTCATCTGGAAGGACTGCTGCTTCTGCGAGATCCGGCCGTTCACGCATGGAATGCCGACATGCTGGCGCAACGTCTTTACATCGGCACGCGTCAGGCCTCGGACCTGATCGAGGCCTTGCACCAGGGCGGCTTCCTGGTACGGATTGACGAGTCCCCCGGCGATTATCGGTATCAGCCCAGCCACCCGTCGCTACGGGACATCGTCGAGCAGCTCGCCCGCGCCTACCAGGCCGACCTGATCGGCATTACCAACCTGGTCCATTCGGCCAACAGCAAGAGAGTCCAACAATTCGCGGATGCCTTTAAATGGCGGAGACACTAATGGGAAAACTGATCTATACCTTGTGCATGCTGACCTCGCTCGGTTGCACCGTGCTTCTGCTGCGCAGTTACCTGCGCTCGCGTTACCGCCTGCTGTTGTGGAGCGGCCTGTGCTTTGCCGGCCTTACCATCAACAACCTGCTGCTGATGGCGGACAAGATGCGCGGCCCGGAAATCGACCTCAGCACGTGGCGGCTGGTCGTGGCGCTGGCGGCGTTACTGCCACTGCTGTACGGACTGATTTGGGAAGATTGAGGAGTGCTAATGACGAACTATTTGCTCACCGGCGCGATTGGCATGGCTTCGCTGATCGCCGCCCTGTTTTTTCTGCGTTTCTGGAAGACCACGCGTGACCGGTTCTTCCTCTACTTCGCGGTGTCATTCCTGATCCAGGGAGTGAATCGTTTTTTTCTCGCTCAGGGCGTCAACGCGATGGACGATACGCCGATCGGCTATTTTTTCCGCCTGCTTGCCTACATGCTGATTGTGATCGCGGTGGTGGAAAAAAACCGCGACATCGCGAAGAAAAAATAAGCATCCTCACGCCGGGCTGCGCACGTCAGTGCTGATTCCGGCGTAAAGGAAGGGGCTCGCAGAGGCGCCCATGGCTTAGATCCCGAGAGAGAAGCCGTCACTGGTTTGGACGGCATGCCCGGAGGCGGCTAGCTCGACGCGCAGGAAGCGTTGCCGATCTCAGTCAGCAAAGACAGCAGTTGCGGCGCATCGATCGGCTTGACGAGATGGTAATTGAAGCCGGCATCCATTGATTTTTTCTTGTCCTGCTCCTGGCTGTAGCCGGTGATGGCGATCAGGATGGCGGACTTTGTTTCCGGCATCCGGCGCAGCCGCCGCGCGAGCTCGAAGCCGTCCATGTCCGGCAAGCCGATATCCAGCAGACACACATGCGGCGAGGTGCGGCGCGCCTGCTCGATCGCACGCGAAGCGACATGTTCGACCGAGACGTCATACCCGGTCACATTGAGGAACATTTCGAGCATGTTGGCGGCGTCCGCATTGTCGTCCACCACCATGACGCGAAGCGACTGTGCAAACGGCACGGACGGCGCATCGCCCTCGTCAAGTTCTCTATTGCGCGCCGGGTCGGCCATGAGCCGCGCCAGCGCGATGCGGAAGCGGCTGCCGTGCCCCTCGCCCTGGCTTTCCGCATAGACGCGTCCGCCATGCGACTCGACGAGGCTCTTGACCAGCGCCAGCCCAAGTCCGAGGCCGCCCTGCGAGCGATCGGACGTGCGTTGCGCCTGAGCGAACAGATCGAATACGCGCACGATCAGTTCCGGCGCCATGCCGATGCCGTCGTCCGCAATATCGAGCGTGACTTCGTCGCCCCGTACCTCGAGATGCACCGAGATATTGCCTTCCTCCGGCGTGTATTTGGCGGCATTGGTCAGGATGTTGACGATGACCTGCACCAGCCGCTTCCGGTCGCCCAAAATGTAGGCGGCGTCGGCTGGCAAGTGCAGCGCAAGCTGATGTCGCCGCGCACTAACGATCGGCCGCACCTGTTCCACCGCCTCCGCCACGATGTGGCGCAGATCGGCCTGTTCCTTGTCGAGCGTGATCAGGCCACGCGTCACGCGTGCGACGTCCAGCAGGTCATCGATCAGGTTCGTGAGATGGCCAATCTGGCGCGTGATGATCTTGCTCGTCCGGCGCACCTTGTCGGTATCCGACGGCACCAGTTCCAGCAACTGCGCCGCCGCGCTGATCGGCGCCAGCGGGTTGCGCAGCTCATGGCCCAGCATCGCGAGAAATTCGTCCTTGCACTGGTCCGCCAGGCGAATTTCATACTGCCGCTGACGTGCCCGTAATGCGGAACGCGCTGCGCTGATAAGCGTCGACGGACGCGCTGGACGCTCGAGCAGCGTGAGATTGCCCAAGCATTCATAGGCAGTCTTGATCCACGGCGATTCGCCACCTGGCTTGGTTAACAACAGTATCGGCAGATCCGACCACGTGGGCTGCGCGGCCACGAAATCCCCAAGCTCCGCGGTGCCCACCGCGGTCAGGATTTCTTCCACCGTCAGCACGGCACCTGCGCCGCGGCACATTTCTTCCAGCAGTTCGGGAACGGTAAGGCACACCATGCAGGAAAAACCCGCGTCGCTCAGTGCGCGGCAGGCGAGTTCCGCATCCCTGCCAAGGGGAGTGCAAATCAGGACTCTTTGTTCGTCAGCATCAGCCATGAAGAGCAGTCTTTTCGGCGCTGACCAGTTTGGGTACGCCGGTGAGCACGCCACGGAACTGTTTGAGCGCGGGACTAATCTTGATGCCGGTCGAGGTGATCGACATACGGCGTATGGTTCGCTCGTGATCGCTTCCGCGCTTCTTGAAGACCGAAATCGCCTGCTGCACTTCGCCATCGGCTTCGAAGTAGCGCAACAGTACGACGTTATCGGCAAGGTAACTGGCGTCGACATTGGTGCTCATGTTCCCGCCCAGCATGCCCTGCTGCACCCCGATCAGCAGCGTGACCACACCGCGCTGGCCCAGGTACGTCAGCAGCTCATGCATATGATTGGCCAGCATCTTCTCGTTCGGCATCGCCTGCAGAAAACCGTTCAGGCTATCGATGACGATCACCTTCGCGCCATGATCCGCCGCGCGGCAAACGAGGTGAACAAATTCGCCCGGCGTCAGCTGTGCCGGATCCACCTGGCGTAGCGACAGGCGGCCCAAATCAAGATGTGAACGCAAGTCGATGCCCACGTTATCGGCACGGTTCAGCAGGTTGGAGGCGGACTCTTCAAATACAAACATCGCCGCGTTCTGCTTTTGCTGCAGGCAGGCAAAGACGAGCTGTGAAGCGAGCGTCGACTTGCCGGTGCCGGGCGGCCCCGCGATCAGGGTGCTGCTGCCTTCTTCGATGCCGCCGCCCAGCAGGCTGTCCAATTCCGACAGTCCGCTGGCGAACTGCTTGCGGCATGAAACCTCGCGCGAATCGGCGGCGACGAGCCGCGGATAAACCACGATGCCGCCGTACTCGATCTTGTAATCGTGGAGTCCCTCGCGAAACGCAATGCCGCGATACTTGATCACTTCGAGCCGGCGCCGTGTTCCACCGTAATCAGTGGACATGCGTTCGAGCGAAATCACGCCGTGCGCAATGCTGCGTACCTGCAGATCGCCGTCGCTGGCCGTGCGGTCGTCGAGGAACAGGGCCGCACAGGAGCGCGTGGCGAAGAACTGCTTGAACGCCAGAACCTGTCGCCGGTACACCAGCGGATTGGCGGCGAGAAGCTGCAATTCGGACAGCGAATCGAGCACCACGCGGACCGGCTTAACCTCTTCCACTATCGAGAGAACGCCTTTGGTGGTCGCGCCCATTTCCACATCACCGGGATGAAAGATGCTGTACTGCTCCTGCGGATCGAGGATGCTCTCCGAAGGAAGCACTTCGTGAATATGAATGCCGTCCAGCGACAAGCCGTGTGCCGCTGCCACGGCACGCAATTCAATCGCCGTCTCGGACAAGGTGATATAGAGCGTCGACTCGCCGCGTCGCGCTCCCTCGATCAGGAACTGCAACGCCAGTGTCGTTTTGCCGGCGCCCGGCGATCCTTCGACCAGGTACAGGCGATCACTGGTAAATCCACCGCGCAAAACATCATCGAGTCCCGCGATGCCGGTCGATAAAAAGAAATGGGTCGCGCTGTTTTGTTTCGTCATTATGGTGCTCTTTCCGCAGGAAAACGCGGAAACCGCAGGCGCGATCACCTCCTGCAAATTTAATTCCGCGACATCATACAGAATGAGATATATCTGTTGAATATATCTATTTTACAAGTATGATTTCGGAAGCAAAGCTTTGGTTCTTGGGGCTTGTAGACTTTGCGCCGCCAGTCGTGGAAGCGTCATTCTGTAGACGAGTCGATGATGCAACAAGTTCCCGCCGCCGAAGATGGCGGCACTCGCCGCCTGGGCTAGCGCATCGCGCAAGGATGTAAATGTAACGGCCGCGTCCGCCGGTCACTATGGCCGGTCAATGCATACCCGTTACTTTTGCGGCAGTTTGGACTTGAACTTCTTCCAGAGCTTGTTGACCTCTCTCTGTTCGCTCGCCGCGCGGCCCGAGAGATAACCGCGGATGAAATTGCTGACACCGGCCAGCTCCGAACGGTCGGCCTCGAGTTCGCTCAGCAGTCGTTCGCCCACCGATAAATCATTGAGCCAGCCCAGCTCGTCCTGAAGCGCGGATAGGGCCGTTACATATTCCTTTGTTTTACCGGGTGGATAAAGCGACTGAAAAAACTCCGCGTTGTAGCGTGTTTTTTTGGCGGCGACCCGGACACGATGCCGGCCCTGCGCGTCCGCCTGCTCGAAGTGCTCGCCGCGTTTGCTCAGGCGTCGCTTGTCGTGTTCGAGCATCTCGTTGGAAAAGGCTTTCAATTGCCTTTTAGCGCCCTTGCCCTTTACCGCCGGCAGTGACAGGCGCCATTCCCTACCATGCAGCCAGCGCGCGAACATCAGCACGAATCGCGTGTAGCGCGGCGAACCGACCGCTTCTGCGGCCAGCTGGTGCAAGCCAGCCGCTCTATCCAGCGCAGCTTGGCGGATATCTTCAACGATATCGGCCAAGCCGTCGGCCGCCATCTTTTCCAGCGTTTTGGTCGCCAGTACATCCCAGTCGCGCGCCGCACTGATTTGTTCGAACAACCAGTTCAATTCGTCCTGCAGTTCGCCTGGCACCGAAATGACTTCCTGAAATAGTCCAAGCGCCGAGCGCAATCGTCGAATGCCGACACGCATCTGGTGCAGGCTTTCTATATCGTTGCTGCGCGCCACACCGATTGCATTGGCCTGCACCTGCTGCAGGCAATTGCCGGTGATCGCTTCAAATGCCTGCTCGATCGTCATCTTCTTGGAGAGCGCAAGTGCTTGCGCCTTGGCGGCGACGGGCCGTGATTCTCTCCCCAGCGCGTAGCCCCGTTCGGCCTTGCTCTGATTTTCGATGTAAAGGCGAAGCGTGCCCAATAGTTCCAGCGCAAAGTCGTACAGCTGGCTTACGGAACCGGACACCAGCTCCAGCTCGATCTCGCTTACCGCAGTGCTGCGCTCGCCACTGACTATGCGTCCTTCATCCAGGACGCATTCCACTTCCGTCCCTTCCGGCAAGCGCAATTGCCAGGTGGTGCGGTGAATCGTTGTGGTGAAAACCGGGGCGAGACGCGCGGCGAAGGTCGGTGACGAGACCAGATCTTTCCATGCGCCGCGCAGGTCGATCAGTTTTCGCAGTGCATAGAGGTCGGGCTCCGGGCCGGTGACGACCGATTCCCACTCGTGCCGCCGGTGCAGTCCGGACATGACCCCGCCGCCCGCTTTGAGCGTCTGCGTCCATACCTTGCCCGCCTGCCGCACGCGCAAGCCGGCCAGGTTCTGTCGCAGTTCGTGATCGGGACTATCGAAGTAAATCGCGGTTTGATCCTGCTCCAGCGGCGGCGACAAGGCAAACCGCGCAAGCGATGCGTGCGCCTTGAAATCCTGAACGTCATCGGGATGAATACGCAGTTTCAACTCAACTTCCATACCTTCTCACTTTCATCTCCTGCCCAGGGCGGCGATGTGGACTATGCCATTGCGGCACGCGGTACGAAAGCATGTCATACAAATAGTTCCGGCATATGACCACGCCGGCACGGCATGCAGCCGTTCGGTTGTCATGCAGGCGTCACATCCATAAACAACGGGATGCACAGCGCCAGCTGCGTTTCCCGCCAGCCCGCGGCAGGCTGCCGATAAACCGTGTCGCTCGCTATTCGGCGATGACCGCTTTTTGTGCAAGATGGACACGACCTAACAGCACGGGATCGTGGTCCAGCGGAATCTCGCCTTCCCCGTATTGTTCTCTGAACGCATGTTCGGCGCTTTCAACCGCCATGCCGCCCTCAACCAAGGTCTTGATCCACAGATAATGCCAGTCCTGGTCGTTCATGATATTGCCTCCCGGTTGCGTGGATACCCGCGGTTGGACCGCTACCGTGCGATTGGTTCTGTAGGCTGGACGGCGGATTCGCTGTCAGAAAACACATGGGATCAGTCTCGCGGCCCCGTACGTCGGCGAGCCGCGCAAAAACCGGGTTGGAAACAGACTGTCGAAAGGCAGCCTGCCCCAATCAGGTCTACCGCAGGTCCCGAAACGGTGCATTTCTGCGGCCGGACCCGCACAAGCGGTAAAATCATCCCTTTTCAGATTCTGCCCCGAATGCGAGCACATCAAAAGCGGGGCGATTCCATTCTTGCCGGAGCAAACGTGCCAGGTCTATTACCCAACGTCGATCCCGACGGTCTTCTCGAGTACTCCGTCGTCTACACTGATCGCGCGATCAATCATATGTCGCAACGCTTCCAGGGCGTCATGCGCGACATTTCCAGCACCCTCAAACAGGTGTATCACGCGCACTCCGCCATCGTCATGCCCGGTAGCGGTACGTTTGGCATGGAAGCCGTCGCGCGTCAGTTCGCGACCAACAAGCCATGCCTGGTGATCCGCAACGGATGGTTCAGCTACCGCTGGAGCCAGATTCTCGACATGGGCAGCATTCCTTCCTCGACCACGGTGCTCAAGGCGCGCCCGGTCGCGCCTGGAAAACAGGTTGCGTTTGCGCCGCCGCCCATCGATGAAGTGGTCGCGGCAATTCGTTCCGCAAAACCGTCCGTGGTGTTTGCACCTCACGTGGAAACCGCATCGGGCATCATGCTGCCCGACGCATACATGCGTGCGGTGGCCGATGCCGTGCATGAGGTGGACGGACTGTTCGTCCTGGACTGCATCGCCTCGGGAACAATGTGGGTCGACATGCAAGCCACCGGCGTCGATGTGCTGATCAGTGCGCCGCAAAAAGGCTGGAGCGCCTCGGCCGGCTGTGCCTTCATCATGTTGAGTCCGCTCGCACGGGAAAAAATAGAATCCACTCAGAGCACCAGCTTCGCATGTGATTTGCGCAAGTGGCTCCAGATCATGGAGTCGTACGAGCAGGGCGCCGTCGCGTATCACACGACCATGCCGACCGATGCGCTCACGGTCCTGCGCGACACCATGGCGGAAACGGCCGCCTACGGCTTTGATAAGGTTCGTGCAGAACAGCAGGAGTTGGGCAATCGCGTGCGCGCGCTGCTGACATCGAGGGGGTTCAAAAGCGTTGCCGCAGAGGGCTTCCAGGCGCCGGGCGTCGTCGTCAGCTATACCACCGATGACGGCATACAGTCCACCGGTAAATTTGTGGCAGCGGGCTTGCAAACTGCGGCCGGCGTTCCTTTGCAGTGCAATGAAGGCGATGATTTCAAAACGTTCCGCGTGGGCCTGTTCGGATTGGACAAGCTGCACAACATCGAGCGCACGGTCGCCAACCTGTCCAAGGCGCTGGACAGCATCCTGTAATGCACTCGCCGTGAAACCGGATCATCGCCGAAGATCCGGTTCTTTCTGCATCGATCCGATGTACAGCTAAAGCCGTGCGAGGAACGCAGAACCTTCGAAGCGCCCCACTTAGATTCTCATTGCCGCAATCTGCGGTTAAAAAATCAGCCTTCCAGCGGGGCCGACAATGAAAGCATGCGCTCCACGTAGCGTGCGATCAGATCAACCTCCAGATTGACGCTTGCGCCAACACGCAGATGCTTTAGCGTGGTCGCCTGGACAGTGTGCGGAATCAGATTGACCGAGAACGCGCAGCCTGTCGTTGTGTCTTCCACGCTGTTGACCGTTAGCGACACACCGTTGATGACGATAGACCCTTTGAACGCCAGGTATCTTGCAAGGTTCTTCGGCGCCTCGACCACCAGCAGCCACGATTCTCCGACTGGTTCGAATTTCTTCACGATCCCAAGGCCATCAACGTGACCCGACACGAGATGACCACCGAGGCGTTCGGACAGGGTCACGGCTTTTTCCAGATTGACTTCGCCGGGACGATCCAGGCCCGCCGTGCAATTGAGGCTTTCGCGCGAGACATCAACCTGGAACTCGCGGTCGGTCTTGGCCACTACCGTCATGCAGGCGCCGTTCAGGGTGATCGAATCGCCCAGCGCAACGTCGGCCAGCGGCAAGCCCCCTGCGTCAATGGTCAGGCGATGGCCGGCGGCGGCATCGCCCAGCGGAGTTAGCTTAGTAATTTGGCCGATGGCGGCGACGATTCCGGTAAACATGATGGTCAGCAGGGTGGGGGGAAACGGGCAAGGATACGCAAATCGTCGCCGATCTGCTTGACCTCGTGAAATGCGAGTCGCCGTCGTTGCTCCAGGCTACCGGGCGGCGCGAGGTTGAACATGCCTTGTGCATCGCCGAGCAGACTGGGCGCAAGATAAACCAGCAATTCATCGACGCAGGCCTCGCGGATCAAGGAACCATTCAGCTTGAAACCGGCTTCGACGTGCAATTCGTTGATCTGCCGACGTCCAAGCTCGATCATCAGCGCCGGCAAATCGACCTTGCTCTCGGCGTTGGGCAACAGGATGACGTCGTGCCCGCGATCGCGCAGGACCGCCTCTTTTTCAGGATCCGGGCGAGCAGCGACAACCCACGTGCCGCCACCGTCCAGCACGCGGGCATGCGGGCTGATCTGCAAGCGGCTGTCGACCACGATGCGCTGCGGCTGGCGCGGTGTATCGATTGCACGCACCGTGAGCTGCGGATCGTCTTCCATCACAGTGCCTATCCCCGTCAGGACCGCGCAGGCGCGCGCACGCCACGCGTGCCCGTCGGCCCGTGCCTGCTCGCCGGTAATCCACTGGCTGATGCCATTGGGCAGCGCCGTCATGCCGTCCAGGCTGGCCGCCGTCTTCATGCGCACCCATGGCTTGGCGCGTTGCATGCGCGAGAAAAAGCCGATATTCATCTCACGCGCTTCATCTTCCAGCACACCGCACGTCACCGCCACACCAGCCTCTTGCAGGCGCGCCAGACCCTGCCCGGCCACTAGCGGGTTGGGGTCGGCGACGGCGGCAACCACGCGTGCCACCCGTGCGCGTAGCAGCGCGTCGGCACAAGGCGGGGTGCGGCCGTGGTGACTGCAGGGTTCAAGCGTGACGTAAACAGTCGCGCCCTCGGCATCGAAGCCACGGTCGGCCGCATCGTTCAACGCCTGCACTTCCGCATGGGCGTGACCGACCGGTTGGGTATAGCCGCGGCCAATGATCTGATGGTCCTTGACGATCACGCAACCGACGCGCGGATTCGGCGCCGTGGTGTACATGCCTTTGGCGGCCAGTTCCAGTGCAAGGCGCATGCCCTGTGCGTCGCTATGAATTTCCACAAAAAATCCAGGTTGATGGGAAAACGCCGGTCAACATCCCGACGGCTCCTTGCGTGGATTGCAGACGCGCGGACGTCCCAGAAAATTAAGCACGATCTTGCGCGACTGGTCACCCAGTTCGAGACGCCAGTTGCCCGATTGCGCGGTCTGGCTGCTGGCATTGGTGCGCGTGCGCCCGCTGCCATTGAACGCGACATATTGTACTTTTGAATCGGTAAAGGCGGCCACGATACGCATGTCCGGGTCGACCGCCGGATACGAGCGCACTACCGTTTCGCCCCGATCGGGCCGCTGGTTATCGTTCCGATCGACGAAGACGATCCAGCCATCGCGCCAGTCCGCACGGTTACCGGCCGGGACCAGGTCGATGCGGGTGCCGCGGTGAATTGCCTCGGAGCGCGCCAGGATGACCGCGCCAAACAAGGCGTTCGCGCTGGTGGTCAGCTTCTGATTGCGTATCAGCGCCGCAAAGCTGGGCACGCCGATCGCAAGCAGGATGCACAGCACGGCGACCGTCGTCATCAATTCGACCGCCGTAAATCCGGCACAGGCTGAAGCGCGCCGATTCACGGCCAGCAGCGCTCATTGTCCGCAGAACGCTCGCCTCTGCTGTTCAGCGTCAGCCGCCCGCAAAACTTGTCGCTATGCGCGGCGTTGACCCGTGCGGTACCCGGCCACGCGCTCAGCACGACGCAGTCACTTATCTCCTCGCCCTCGCACGCACGCGCATCGATTTCATAGAAACTGGAAGACGGACTGTCACCGGAAAACCACTTGAAGCGGCTTTCTTCCTCACCCTGGTTATCGGCGGAAAATGCCAGATAGCTGGCGCGCAGCGAATAGTAGCGCTCCTGCTGTTGCATCAGCCGGGCAAGCGCGGCTTTACCCTCTGCACGACGCGATTTCAATACTGCTTCGCGATAGCTTGGATAGGCCATCGCCGCCAGAATGGCGACCACGAGCAGGACCACCGCCAGCTCCACCAGCGTGACGCCGTTCTCGACGCGGCCGCGCGCTGGCAAGTTATTTCGGTGGCGCACGCAACGCTTCCCAGTCAACAATCTCACGCCAGCTGAGCCGCCCGGCCACGGTAACCTGCTCGACGACCGGCGCGGCGGAAGCACCCTCACCGTCGGCACCTTGCCTGTCGTCCCGCAGGCGCAGTTGCCCGAAACGTGTGTGGATACGGCGCTTGCCACTTGCGTCCGGCGTGCCGGTCTCCTGCTGCGCCGGGCTCATCACCGATGGCATCAGTGCGCGCTCGGTGGCACTGACCGGATAACCGGTGACGCCGCCGTCCGGAGGCAATCCGGCGAGCACGTCCAGCACGTAGCGTCGTCGACCCGGCAAGCCGCACGTATTGGCGGGAGGAATGAACGTCTGGAAGTAGAGGCGATTATCCGCGATTTCAGCAGGGGTGAGGCTGCGCTCGCCGGTCTGGTTGCCGCTCAGGAAATCGAGATACCAGCCCTTTCTGTCGCCGTACTGGAACCTGTCGCCGCCGAGCGTGAGCGCATTTCCTTCATCACGCAGGGTCACCGTTCTTTCCGCCAGCTGCGCACGCCGCACGGAAGCCGCACGCAGCGGCGGCGCGTCGAACACCGCGTAAAACGATTGCGGCGGAAACGGTGCGCCGTCCAGGTCGCTGGCCTGCAGCAAACGCCCGGTTCCGATCAGGATAAGGTAGCCGCCGGGGGCGAAGGCGACGGTCGGCCTTTGCATGATCGGCTGGGGCAACCCGTGCCGATCGGTCGCGATAAAGACCGGCCTGTACGGCGCGGGCCCCAGCGCGTTACGCCACGGCGCACTCCCGCTAAAGTCGAAACGCCACAAATTACCTTGCAGGTCCGCCGCGTAGACATAATGCGCGGCGCCATCGCCGGCGTAGACGACCGTCGGCTCGCCGAGGCCATTCGCTCTTCCGGACGCTCCGGCGGGAAGAACAAACTTGAAGTAATTGCCGCCCTCCTTCCACCGTTCCGTCGGCGCCTTGTCGAGCGCGAGGAGAAACAGCGCGTTGTACGCGGCGGCTTGCACGCGGCCATCGGCGGCGTCGCCGTAATTGTTCACGCCGCTCGGGACGATCGCGAAACCGCGATAAACGGCCGCGCCGTTTATCGCCCCGGTTTTAAAGCGCGCGACAGCCGGGGCCCCGATCACGTTGCCGATATCCGGGTCGTCCGCATCCGTGAATTCCCACAGCGCACCCCGTCCTTCGATGAAACGTGCCGGATCCGTCACGTCCAGCGCGAAAACGCCTTTTGCACCGCCACGCATTGCGGCAACCAGCACAGTTTTCCATTGCGCGTCGAGCTGCACGTCAGCCAGGCGGATTGCGCCGTCCACGTATGCCCGATGCACATAAGCCGTGTCAGTGAGCCGCGATAACCGGGCGAATACAGCGCCGGGAACATAGGCGAACAGTTCAGCGCCAGTCGTCGCCTCGAACGCATGCAGCATGCCGTCATTGGCGCCGACAAAGACGGTTAGCGGCCGGCCCTTTTTGGCCTCGTAGAAGTCGAGATATCCATTCGCAGACATCACCGGCGGCGTGGTGAACATCGCGGGAGGGCTATTGATGATGTCGCCGAGCAGCTGCGACCGTTGACGGAACGGACCTCCTGCGCGTCCGATTTCCTCGCCACGGTGCCCACGCAGGTAGGCCAGGCGCTTCTCGCCAAGCTGATCGTTGCGGCCGTCGACGGGCGACACATCGAGCTGCGCCTTTTGCGCCCCGGATAATCGATCCCAGATAAAGGGAATGGTGCGCAGGGCTGGGCCATCCGTGCGGCTGGTATAAATCCGCCGTGCATCGGGATCGAGGGCGATGAGGGCAGGCGCCGCATCCCATTCTGTAGCCCCGCTCTCCATGTTGCCGTCGGCGAGGAAGACAATACGACGCTTCTGCAGGCTGCCACCCCAATCCGCCGGATCAAAGCCGGCGACATAGAGATAGGTCGTGCCATCCGTGTCGGACGACAGCACAAGGTCGGGTGCCGGCATCACCCCTGAAGCGCGGGCAAGGCACCGCGGCAGCCGCGGATCATCGTTCAACTCAATCGCTGGCGGCGCCGCAACTGTGTGCAGCGAAAGGGAAAATGCCAGCAGCAGGGCTGCCGGGCGCAGGGCATCGAGCGGGCGCAACATCATCGCGTCTTGCGATAAATCGCCTGCAACGCCACTTGCGTCTGCATGCTGGCAGCAAACCCGACCGCGGTGACGCGGTACAGATAGGCAGGCTGGTCCGCGCGTTGCCCCTGACGGTTATCCGGCAGCAGTTCAATCACGTAACGCGGTGCCGCGACCGGCAGAAAACCCGCTCCAAACGGAAAGGATCTGCCGGTGAATTGACCATAGGTCACGGCCGTCGCGGTTGCTGGCCTGGCATCGATAAAATCGAGGGTGCGCCACACCGCTGGCCGGCCCGCCGCGGATGGCAGGCATAACCCCATGTTCCTGTTGTGTGCGCCACTGACACAACTGCCGGCGACGACCGGAAATGCCGGCGCATTGTGGCGACTGAACAGGTCGCTGCGTGAACGGACGGGGTCCGGCGACCCCTCTATATCGATCTCGGCGTCGAGCAACGCGGCTTCGGCAGCTTGCAAGGCGATCTGGCGATCGCGCTCGTTGCGTGTCGTGCGCTGGCCCTGCAGCGCAATCTGCGCCGCCGCTGCGCCAAGCAGCAACACAACCAGCAGGATCAACAATGTGGCGATGAGTGTCGCGCCGCGACGCAGGTGGCGACGCGAGCGGCTCATGATGCGCTCCCTGCGGGATCGTTTCGCAACTGGATAGTCTGCGAAAATATCTTTCTGATCCGGTTGCGGCTTGCCACGGGCAAGTCCTGTTCCACGATGCGCACACCCTTGTCATCGCGAGCGTGCAGGTCGCTGTAGACCTCACCGAACAGGTGATATTCGCCGCGCAATGCATCATCGCGCGCGACCTCCTCGCCACGCACCAGGAGCGCAACGCGGATGGTGCGCACTTTCTTCCAGTAGGTTTTCCGGTTAAGGTCAGCCATTCTTGCCGCGGCATTCGCGCCGTCCAATACCAGCGTATCGTCGAGCATGTCGACCTGACTCGCTCTCACGAAGCGGTCGGGCACACTGTCGCCACTGGCGTCGATGCCGTAGAGCACTTGAAACGATTCGATGCCCCGCGCGATGGCGTCCGCATTCCATCCATTTTTTGTCTTGTACTTGCAGCGCAATTCCGGTTCGCCGCCGGCATCCTTGGCAACGAAGAAGATGCTCCAGCCACGCACGTCTTCGGCACTTTGTCCTGCCGCCGCCGCAGCGACCGCGAGACCGGCGCAGTTCAGCACGGCGGCGCCTGCAGCGCCGGTGTCATCGCCGAAAAATCGTATGGCGAGAATATCGCTGCCATTCACCACACCGCGCGCGGTCGCCGAAGCGAGCGCCGCATCGCTTTTTTTGAGGGTCATCGCATCCATGCCAATGACATTCGCACTTGCCTCGGCTGTCATCGCCGCCATGCTGGTGTCGCCATCGATATATTCGTAGCCCGCCTGTCGCACCGCTCGTGCAAGCAAGCCAAGCGCGTAAGCGCCTGTTTCGCGGACTTCGGCGGCCTGATCCTGGACGATATACCCGGTCTTGCTTGATAGCAGAAGGCCGGTCGCCGCCAGCAGCAACAGCAAGCCCAGCACGGTCGCGATCATCAACTCGACCAGCGTCACGCCATGCTGCCGGCGGGTGTTGTTGGCGGCGCCGGTCATGGCAGCATCGCGACGGGCAGAACGATGCGAGGCGCGCCCTGCCTTGCCTGCGCCATCGTTTCGCCGGCGTCACGCCAGCCAATCTTGATGACCACAGACGGTGAGCGCGTTGCCGCCGATGCACAGTCCCATTCGAAGGCCCCCGTTGCGCCATTCCAGGGACTGTCGTCGCGACAGATGCGCACGCGGGCATCGGGCAAGGCTGTGTCGACGCGCGCCAGCCATTCGGCCACTTCGAACGCCGCCATCTCGAACAGGTCGCAATTGGCGGTCACCCGATAGCACGTCATCGCATTCCGCTCTGGCGCCTGGCCGGCGGTATGGTCGATCTGCAGGTAAGGATTATCCGGCTCGGGCGTTGGGCCGCCCAATGCGCTGGCGCGCATCTGGTCCGCGACTTCCGTCGCGAAATGCATCGCTTCAGCGTGAAACGCCGACTGCCGCGCGGTCTGCAGCGCGCTCATCTGCATGCCGAGCGCCCCGATCACGCCAAGGGCCAGCACGAATGCCGAAACCAGCACTTCGATCAGTGAAAAGCCGCGACTGCTCCGTTGCCCGCCGATATATCCGACTCTCGGCGCACTTGCGAACAAGTTGCCCATGTGGCTTCCTCCCCTAAGGAAGCGGCCATTCTGCGCAGGATTGCTTTATTTTTGTATCCCATCAATATGGGACCGGCGCCGATGCCGTGCTCGCACCTTTGCCGACAAGCTGGGGTATTCTTGCACCAGGGCGCGCCGACGCCTGTGCGCCGCGCGCCGCCTGTGCGCTTCGCAGCCTAAGCCGTTTTATAAGGAGACGATATGACATTCAACCTCGCACGTCGCGCCGGGCCCGGCTCTCGCGGCGCCAAATTCCTTGTTTGCGCGATATTCGCTGGCCTGTGCGGCAGTGCGCTGGCGCAGGCCTGGCCGAACGGTACGGTGACAGTCGTGGTGCCGTGGCCGCCGGGCGGTCCGTCCGACATCGCTGCACGTCCCGTTGCCAAGCGCCTCACAGAAGTACTCGGCCACCCGTTCGTTGTCGACAACCGCGGTGGCGGTGGCGGCAATATCGGTGCCGCCGCGGTCGCACGCGCACCGGCCGACGGCAACACGCTGCTGGTCACTTCCAGCGCGCCGATCGTGATCAATCCAAGCCTGTACAAGAAAATGAGCTTCGATCCTTCCAAGGATCTGGCACCCATCACGAATCTGCTGCGTGTGCCGCTGGTGCTGGTAGCGAATCCATCGCTGCCCGCCAACAACCTGAAGGAACTGATAGCCTACATCAAATCCAAGAAAGGCGACTTCTCCTATGCGTCTGCCGGGTCGGGCACGCCGCAGCACATGACTGGCGAACTGTTCCGAAGCGTCGCGCAACTGGACATGACGCACGTGCCGTACAAGGGATCGGCGCCGGCGATCTCCGATCTGCTCGGCGGCCACGTGCCGGTCATGTTCGACAGCATGATCGCGATCATGCCGCACATAAAAAGTGGCAAGGTGAAAGTGATTGCGGTATCTGGTGCCGAGCGTTCGAAGCTGTTGCCCGATGTACCCACTTTTGCGGAGTCGGGCTATCCGGCACTGGTTTCCTATGCGTGGTACGGATTTTTTGCGCCAGCCGGCACGCCGAAGCCCATCATCAACAAGCTGAATGCGGAAACGCTCAAGATCATGAAGGAGCCGGGATTCCAGAGGATCCTGGCGGATACCGGATCGGATTTTGTCGGCGACACGCCGGAACATTTTTCAGCCTTCGTCAAAACAGAATCAGTCAAGTGGTCCAAGGTTGTGAAGGACAGCGGCGCCACGGTGGACTGATTGCAGGCATACCAGCGACCCTGCAGAACAGCGTGAGAAAGCCCGGTCCAGGGTCCATCTGGCCGGGCTTTTTGCATAGCAAAACGCGCTCATCGGATGATGTCGCGGGTCATTCCAGAGTGGCGATCACCGGCGCGTGATCCGATGGCTGCTCCCACTTTCGCGGCGCCTTGTCGATCACGCACGCTGTGCAACGCTCCGCCAGCGGTTGCGTCAGCAGGATATGGTCGATGCGCAATCCCATGTTGCGGCGAAATGCCATTTGCCGATAGTCCCACCAGCTGTAGCGCTTTTCCGGCTGTTCGAACAGGCGAAACGCATCCTTCATGTTCAGGCCCAGCAAATCGCGAAATGCGCTTCGCTCAGGCTCGGATACATGCGTCTGGCCGACCCATGCCGCCGGGTCATGCACATCCCGGTCTTCCGGCGCGATATTGTAGTCTCCCAGCAGCGCCAGTTGCGTATGCGCGGCGCACTCTGCCTTGAGCCAGTCGTGCAGCGCCTTCAGCCAGTTCATCTTGTAGCTGAACTTGTCGGAGCCGACCGCCTGTCCGTTCGGGATATACACACATACCACGCGCACATCCTCGATGGTCGCCGCGATCACGCGCTGATGATCGTCGGCGAACAGCGGATTGTTCTTCACCACATCCGCGATCGGGTGTCGCGACAGGATGGCCACGCCGTTATAAGTTTTCTGCCCGGAGAAAACCGTCCGGTAACCGGCAGCCTCGATTTCCGCCATCGGAAACTTGTCGTCCACCGTTTTGGTTTCCTGCAGACACAGAATATCGACCGGATTGTCCGACAGCCATTGCAGCACGTGCGGCAGGCGGACCTTCAGTGAATTGACGTTCCAGGTGGCGAGTTTGATGGTGTTCTCCGTCGTAGTAGCAATTCGCCGACCAATGCCGACGAGGCGCTCGCCTGTTCAGGCAAGCGGCAGATCGGTCGGTATTTTGTCAGGATGCCGTCCCATTTGCCAGCCGTACCACAGGCTCTGCGCAATGCGCCGGGCCGCGCCGGTGGCGCGCTGGCGCATCGCTTCATTGGGTTGCGCCGCGAGCGTTTCGTGGAACAGGGCCAGCCACCGCTCAAAATATGCCGGCTTCAAATCGTCGAGCGCGACATGCTTTTGCATTGGCGTCCCGGAATACGTCCCGCTACCGAGCAGGATCGACGCCCAGAAATCCGTCAGCAACTGCAGATGATGCTCCCAGTCCTCGACGTGCGTATTGAAAATAGGGCCAATCAGGTCGTCCCTGCGTACCTTCGCATAGAAGGCGCGCACAAAGGCCGCAACCTCTTCCCGCGTGCAAACCCCTGGATTGATCATGCTTGCCCCCACGTGCAGAATCGAATGTCGCATATTATGCGCGCATGCCCGTTGCCGTGCGCCGCTAGAGTGAGCGGCCACGGTCGCGCGGCTTGCTGAAAAAGCCGCCTTGCCGTAAAATCGTTCGACCATTTCGTCTCACGAAGCCGGCGAAATCAACGGGTTTTCCTGTAGGTTGCAGGATGATCTGGAGAAAGGGGCGCCGCCGACGTGGGAGACATTCGCCGCATCCCGGCAGCCTATGGCGTCACGATGGAGGCTGCCACGTATTTCTTCCTCATCCTGTTCCTGATCGCTGCCGGCCGTTTCGCATGATCGGCACACAAGATCGCCCTCGCTTATTTCGACCATTGGAGCCATTGCATGTTTTCAAGAGATCAAACACTTTCAAAAGTCGACGCAGAACTGTGGGATGCCATCCAGAAGGAAAATCATCGCCAGCAGCAGCACATTGAACTGATCGCCTCCGAAAACTACACGTCGCCGGCCGTCATGGAAGCGCAAGGCTCGCAATTGACCAACAAATATGCGGAAGGCTACCCGGGCAAGCGCTATTACGGCGGCTGCGAATACGTGGACATCGTCGAGCAACTGGCGATCGATCGCGTCAAGCAGCTGTTCGGCGCGGATGCCGCCAATGTTCAGCCGAATTCCGGTTCGCAGGCTAACCAGGGCGTGTTCCTTGCAGTGCTCGAGCCTGGCGACACCATCATGGGCATGTCGCTGGCAGAAGGCGGCCACCTGACGCACGGCATGGCCCTGAACATGTCCGGCAAGTGGTTCAACGTGGTGTCCTACGGCTTGAACGAAAAAGAAGAGATCGACTATGACGCCATGGAACGACTGGCACGCGAACACAAACCCAGGCTGATCATTGCGGGAGCCTCGGCCTACGCGTTGCGCATCGATTTTGAGCGCTTTGCAAAAGTCGCGAAGGAAATCGGCGCCTACTTCATGGTGGACATGGCGCACTACGCCGGCCTGATCGCCGCAGGCGAATATCCAAATCCCGTGCCATTCGCCGATTTTGTGACCTCCACCACGCACAAGTCGCTGCGCGGCCCGCGCGGCGGTTTCATCCTGATGAAGGCCGAGCACGAAAAAATCATCAACTCGGCCATTTTTCCCGGCCTGCAAGGCGGCCCGCTCATGCACGTTATTGCCGGCAAGGCAGTTGCGTTCAAGGAAGCGCTCGCACCCGAGTTCAAGACGTACCAGCAGCGGGTCGTCAAGAACGCCGACGCACTTGCCAAGGCGCTGATTGCGCGCGGCCTGCGCATCGTGTCGCATCGCACCGAGTCGCATGTGATGCTGGTTGACCTGCGCGCCAAGAAAATCACAGGCAAGGCTGCGGAGGCCTTGCTCGGCACCGCACACATCACCTGCAACAAGAACGCCATTCCGAATGATCCGGAAAAACCGTTCGTCACGTCCGGCATCCGACTCGGCAGCCCGGCGATGACCACGCGGGGCTTCAAGGAAGCGGAGGCGACCAGGGTCGGCAACCTGATCGCCGACGTGCTCGAGAATCCGAACGACGCCGCCACCATCGAGCGCGTGAAAGCCGAGGTCAAAAAACTGACGGATGCGTTCCCGGTGTATGGTTAAGCGCTGATTGCGGTAGACGCCATGCTGCAGTAAGCTGCCTGGCGCAGCATGCGGCGCCGGCGTGAGCAACACCTGATGGCCTTGTCCGAACGTCAGTTCGGACAAGGCCATTTCGGATGCCGGTGAGCCGTGGCGTTCGCACTCCCGTTGACGTACGGCTATCGAGGTTTATCGCCCGCCATGAAATGTCCTTTCTGCCAGAACGAAGACACCCAGGTCCTCGATACGCGTGTGTCCGAGGAAGGCGACAGCATCCGTCGCCGGCGACGGTGCGCGCATTGCGACAAGCGCTTCACGACCTACGAGCGCATCGAATTGGCGATGCCTGTCATCGTCAAAAAGAATGGCAGCCGCACCGAGTTCGACCAGGCCAAGTTGCGTGCAAGCCTGCAGCTTGCGCTGCGCAAGCGTCCGGTATCCGCAGAAGCGGTCGACGCCGCCATCAACCGGATTGAACAAAAGCTGCTGGCCAGCGGCGAGCGCGAAGTGATGTCCGGGCACGTCGGCGAGCTGGTCATGCGCGAGCTGAAACGGCTCGACAAGATCGCCTATATTCGCTTTGCCTCGGTGTACAAAAGCTTTGAAGATCTGGCGGAATTCCAGGACGCGATTGCGGAGGTAGGCCGCGAGCGCAAGCCATCCGCCGAATAGGACGGGCCAGCCGCGTCGTCAGCGTTTGATCAACTGTTTCTCAAAGGCGAGATCGGATTTGGTCGCCTTGCGCGGCTTCTGGGGGCCGAACGCTTTCACAAAGGCGACGAACTCATCCAGCGGCAGGCGCTCGCTGATGCTCTTTGCTTCACCGGACGAATTGTCGACCAGGTAGAACAACTCTTCGCTGGTACGGACCATTGCATAGTCCGGGTTGCCGCTGCGCTCCTTCAGCCGCTCGATGGCGGCGGTGGCTCTGGTCGATCTCATTTCACTCTCCTGCGGTCGCCGCTATTTGAAGCGGGCGGTCAGCATCCAGTAATGATCATAACGATGGATGCGCATGTCGCGCAGCAGCGGCGCAAGGCGTTTGCGCAGCGCGCTGTCCGTATGATAATTTTTCATCACTTCGTAGCGTTCGCCACCGGGCACCGTATGAATTTCGTAGGTATTGCCCTCGGCATCGGTGCGGGCGATGGTGGTTTTCCCTTCCATAAATGAATTGTCGACCAGCACCAGCGATCCGTCGCGACCGACCACCTTGCCGAGGCGCGCAATCACGTCGGCCTGCTCTTGTCGTTTCACATGCGACCACCAGAAGCCAGCAAAACAGGCGGTGAAGTCGCCGCTTACGCGGGGATTCAGTGCGTCCGCCACGGCGAACTGCACGATTTGGGGCGGCAATGCCCGCGTCTTCGCCATCTCGATCAGGTTCGGATTGATGTCCGTGGCCAGTACCGACGCCGCGTACTCTGCCAATTCGTCTGTCCAGTAGCCGTCGCCGCAGGCCAGCTCGAGCACGTGTTGCCCGCTCATGAGCTCGCGCAATCTTTCCATGATCTCATCCAGCGCATCCATCGCGTCAGGGTTGTCGACATCCTCTTCATCGAAGTTGTCGCGCCGCGCGTAGTATTGCGCCATATCGGTATGAAGCTCGTTGCTCATGCTGTCATTTCTGAATAAGTTGCCTTGATGATTCATCGTCAGAGTTCGTAGACGTCCTTTTGTCCGCTCAGCGCCTGCTCCACGAGCTTGCGATTGAGGGACGGCGCAAGAAGTTCGATAAAGGTGAAAACGTATCCGCGCAAGTAGGCCCCCTGCTTGAGCGCAAGTCGCGAAACGTTGGTGCCGAACAAATGCCCTACGGGAATGGCGCGCAGCGACTTATCGCGCTCGGGATCGAATGCCATACCGGCGATAATGCCGACACCAAGGCCCAGTTCGACATACGTTTTGATCACGTCTGCATCAATGGCTTCGAGCAGGATATCCGGCGCGAGGTTGCGCAACTGGAACGCCTGGTCGATCTTCTTGCGCCCGGTAAACGCGCTGTCGTAGGTAATCAGCGGAAAGGCAGCGATCTCTTCGAGCGTGACGAATTTCGACTTCAGCAGCGGATGCTCCGGCGGCACAACCAGTTGATGCTCCCACTGGTAACAGGGAAGCGAAATCAGCCCTTCCACGTTGGCGATTGATTCGGTTGCGATGGCCAGATCCGCCTGCCCCATCAACACCATGTCCGCGACCTGCTTGGGGTTGCCCTGCAACAGGGACAGCCGCACCTTGGGAAACTTCTGTGTGAACGCCTGTACCACCTTGGGAAGGGAGTAACGCGCCTGCGTATGCGTGGTCGCGATGGTAAAGCTGCCGCTATCGTGCGCAGCGAACTCGTTACCGATGCGCTTGAGGCCGTCGATTTCCTGCATGATGCGTTCAACGGACTTCAGCACCGCCCGCCCCGGCTCCGTCAACCCGCGAATGCGCTTGCCGTGCCGGGTAAAGATGTCCACGCCGAGCTCCTCTTCCAGTTCGATGATCGCCTTGGACACGCCAGGTTGCGACGTGAAGAGCGCCTTGGCCGCCTCGGTCAGGTTGAAATTCTGGCGCACGGCTTCGCGCACAAAGCGCAGTTGGTGCAGGTTCATGGATTTTCCCCAGCGTGCTCGGTAAGCATTCATTGACATTGCTTATATCAAAACGGCATATAAGCAAATAAGTACTAAGTTGTTTGGAATAAGGCATAAGTTTATTACCATTCGCCCTACTTTGCGCGAGGGTTTATGTCTGTTTACTATATAGCTGCCGGATTTGCGGTAGGACTGCTGGTCGGCCTCACCGGCGTCGGCGGCGGATCGCTGATGACCCCGTTGCTGACGCTGCTGTTCGGCGTGTCCCCGACCGTGGCCGTGGGCACCGACCTGGCGTTTGCATCGGTAACCAAAATCGCGGGAACCGCGGCGCACCGTTCCAAGGGGAACGTGCGCTGGCACATCGTTCGTCACCTCTGCGCCGGGGCGCTGCCGGCCGCGGCGCTGACCACTTACGGGCTCAAGCATTTTGGCGGCCTCGGCCCCGAAGCGTCGCACATCATCCGCTATTCGATCGCGGCATCGGTATGCCTGACCGTGGTGGCGCTGGCATTCCGCGGGCGCCTGCAAACCTGGATGGCGCAGCACCCGGGCCGCCAGCTCCAGGGCAGGAAACTGGTGATCGCCACGATCGTTTCCGGCGCAATTCTTGGCACATTGGTTACAATCTCGTCTATCGGCGCCGGTGCCATCGGCGCCACGATACTGGTTCTGCTCTATCCCCGCCTGACGCCGGCCGAAATTGCCGGTACCGATATTGCCTACGCCGTGCCCCTGACCGCCATCGCGGCGCTTGGACACTGGTGGCTTGGATCCATCGATTGGGTATTGCTGGCGACCTTGCTGCTAGGCTCCGTACCCGGCATCACGCTCGGTTCGCTGGCAGCGCGAGCCATACCGGAAAAAATCCTGCGCGTGCTGTTGGCTACCATGCTGACAACCGTTGCGGTGAAGCTCGTTTTTTAAGGACATACAAGATGTATCGCTACGACCAATACGACCATCAAATCGTCAAGGAACGCATCGCGCAGTATCGCGACCAGGTGCGCCGCCGCCTGTCGGGCGAGCTGGCCGAAGACGAATTTCGCATTCTGCGACTGCAGAATGGCCTTTACCTGCAGCGCCACGCCTACATGCTGCGCATTGCCGTGCCGTACGGTCTGCTCGCTTCCCGCCAGATCCGCATGTTTGCGCACATCGCACGCACATATGATCGCGGGTACGGCCATTTCACGACGCGCCAGAATATCCAGTTCAACTGGATCAACCTGGAACAGACGCCCGACATCCTGGAGCAGTTGGCGTCGGTGGAAATGCACGCGATCCAGACTTCCGGCAATTGCATCCGCAATACAACCTCTGACGAATTCGCCGGCGTTGCGGCCGACGAGATCGTGGACCCGCGTCCTTACGCCGAAATCATCCGCGAATGGAGCACATTCCACCCGGAATTTGCATACCTGCCCCGCAAATTCAAGATCGCCATCAATGGCGCAGTCGAAGATCGTGCCGCGACCGCGGTGCACGACATCGGTCTGCACGTGATCAAGAACGAACAAGGTGAAATCGGCTTCCGCGTGATGGTCGGCGGCGGCATGGGCCGCACACCTATCCTCGGCAGCGTCATTTGCGAGTTCCTGCCGTGGCGGCACGTAATGACGTACCTGGAAGCCATCCTGCGCGTGTATAACCAGTACGGGCGTCGCGACAACATCTACAAGGCGCGCATCAAGATACTGGTCAAGGCGCTCGGCATCGACGAATACCGCCGCCAGGTCGAGGAAGAGTGGCAGCACATCAAGGACGGCCCGGGCACATTGACCCAGCAGGAACTCGATCGCGTGGCCGCCTACTTCACGGCGCCTGCATACGAAACGCTGCCCGCTATCGACGCCGCGTTCGATCAGAAAAAATCCGAAGACAAGGCGTTTGCCAACTGGGTGCGCCGCAATGTCCGCCCGCACAAGGTGCCCGGTTATGCAGCAGCCATCCTGTCGCTGAAGAAGACCGGCGTACCGCCGGGCGATGCGACCGCGGACCAGATGGATTTCATCGCCGATCTCGCAGACACGTTCAGCTTTGGCGAACTGCGTGTCACGCACGAACAGAATATCGTGCTGTCGGACGTCAAACTCGGCGACCTTTACACGGTGTGGCAGCAAGCCAGGGCGCAGGGACTCGCCACGCCGAATATCGGACTGCTGACCGACATGATTTGCTGCCCCGGCGGAGACTTCTGCGCACTGGCGAACGCGAAATCGATTCCGATTGCGCAGGCGATCGCCGAGCGTTTCGACAGCCTCGACTTCCAGCACGACATCGGCGACATAGCGCTGAACATCTCCGGCTGCATCAATGCCTGCGGCCATCATCACGTCGGCAACATCGGCATTCTCGGCGTCGACAAGGACGGCGCAGAGTGGTACCAGGTGTCGCTCGGCGGCGCGCAGGGCAACCGTGCGTCGGTCGGCAAGATCATTGGCCCGTCGTTCTCGGCACACCAGATGCCAACCGTGATCGATCGCATCCTTCAGGTTTACGTGCGCGACCGGATTGAAGACGAACGTTTCATCGACACCGTCCATCGCGTAGGCATCGCTCCGTTCAAGGAGTGCGTGTATGCAACCCCGATCAAGGCGGCGCACGCAACAGGAGAAGATGCATATGCTTAACGTGATCAAGGACCGGGTTGTCGTCGGCGAGGACGACTGGAACCTGTTGCGTCTGGCTGAGGGTGAAACCGCGGACACCGTGACTGTCCCGGCTGGCAAGGCGATCGTGCCGTTAGCGGTCTGGCAGGCGCAAAAATCCGCGTTGCAGTCGCGCCGGGATGTCGGCGTCTGGCTGGCAAGCGACGAACGCCCGGAAGCACTGAAGGAGGATGCAGCCGGCCTGCCGATCATCGCGGTGGACTTTCCGAAGTTCGCAGATGGCCGCGGTTACTCGATCGCCTTCAACCTGCGGGCGCGCCTGAACTACGCTGGCGAACTGCGTGCGGTCGGCGACGTCCTGCGCGACCAGTTGTTTTACATGCAGCGCGTCGGCTTCAATTCGTTTGCCGTGCGCGCCGATCGTGACGCGCACGACGCGGTGAAAGGCTTGAGCGATTTTTCAGAAAGTTACCAGCATTCGTGGGACCAGAAGAATCCGCTGTTCCGCCGCGTCGACCGTCAAGCAGTGGCAGCGCCAAAATGATCAGCGAACATTTTGACGACCTGGTCAAGGCCACGGTCACGACACTGCAACGCGTAGCCGAGGCATTCTCGCCGGCGGTGCTCGCTTCCAGTCTGGCAGCGGAAGATCAGGTGTTGACCGACATGATCCTGTGCGGAAAATTGCAGGATCGGATCGGCATCTTCACGCTCGAAACCGGTCGCCTGCATGCCGAAACGCTGAGCGTGCTGGATCGCATCAAGGAAACCTATGCGTATGACGTACAGCTGTACCGGCCGCAGCCGGACGCTGTGGCCGCCTACGTGAACCAGAACGGCTTGAACGCGTTTTACGACAGCGTCGACATGCGCAAGGAATGCTGCCGCATCCGCAAGGTGGAGCCACTGAACCGCGCGCTGCAGGGCAAACGTGCGTGGATCACCGGCCAGCGCCGGGCGCAGTCATCCACCCGCGCCGAACTGCACGTGCAGGAACAGGACAAGGCGCACGGCATGGTCAAGTTCAATCCGCTGGCCGACTGGTCGGAAGAAGATGTATGGCACTACATCCGCACCAACAACGTTCCCTACAACCCATTGCACGACCGCGGTTACCCCTCCATCGGTTGCGAACCGTGCACCCGCGCGATTCAACCCGGTGAAGACGTTCGCGCAGGTCGCTGGTGGTGGGAAAACCCGGATTCGAAAGAATGCGGGCTGCACGTCGTCGACGGCAAACTGATTCGCATCAAATCGGTCGCCAAGTCCGCGTAACCATTCAACATACTGTCTGAGAGCCCCATGAACACTGCAGTAGACAAACTTTTTCTCGACGCCGCCAGCAACAAGCATCTCGACTGGCTGGAATCCGAAGCGATCCACATCATGCGCGAAGTGGCGGCGGAGTGCACCAACCCGGCCCTGCTGTTCTCGGGTGGCAAGGATTCGGTCGTGTTGCTGCGGCTGGCTGAAAAGGCTTTTCGCCCCGGCAAATTTCCGTTCCCGCTGGTGCATATCGATACCGGCCACAATTTCGAGGAGGTCATTACCTTCCGCGACAAGCGTGTAGCCGAACTCGGCGAGCGCCTGATCGTCGGCTCGGTGGAAGATTCGATCAAGCGCGGCACCGTGCGCCTGCGCAATCCGCAGACCGATTCGCGCAACGCTGCGCAGGCCGTGACGCTGCTGGAAACGATCGCCGAACACAAGTTCGACGCCTGTATCGGCGGCGCGCGCCGTGATGAAGAAAAAGCGAGGGCCAAGGAGCGCATCTTTTCGTTCCGCGACGAATTCGGCCAGTGGAATCCGAAGGCGCAACGACCTGAACTCTGGGACTTGTACAACACGCGCGTTCATCCGGGCGAAAACATGCGGGTGTTTCCGATCTCGAACTGGACCGAACTCGACGTGTGGCAGTACATCGCGCGAGAGAAGCTTGAACTGCCGTCGATTTATTTCGCGCACCAGCGCCAGGTGATCCCGCGCAACGGCTTGCTGGTGCCGCTGACCCCGCTGACGCCAGCCAGGGAAGGGGAACAGGTGGAGATGCAGACTGTCCGCTTCCGCACGGTGGGCGATATCTCGTGCACGTGCCCGGTGTCCTCCGTCGCTGATACGGTCGACGCCATCATTGCCGAGACCGCGATTACCCAGGTCACCGAACGCGGCGCGACGCGCATGGACGACCAAACGTCTGAAGCATCAATGGAAAAACGTAAAAAAGAAGGATATTTCTGATGAGTGCCCAATTGAACACTGCTGTATTGGAAAAGCAGACCGCCGAACGCGGCTTGCTGCGCTTCATCACCGCCGGCTCGGTCGATGACGGCAAGAGCACGTTGATCGGCCGCCTGCTGTTCGACAGCAAAGGGATCTTCGCCGATCAGCTCGACGCCGTATCGCGCTCTAAGCACAAGCGCACGGTCGGCGACACGATCGACCTGTCGCTGCTCACCGACGGCCTGGAAGCGGAACGCGAACAAGGCATCACGATCGACGTCGCGTACCGTTACTTCGCCACGCCAAAACGCAAATTCATCATCGCGGATACCCCGGGCCACGAACAATACACCCGCAACATGGTGACTGGCGCCTCGACCGCGGACGCCGTCATCATTCTGATCGACGTATCCAAGGTCAAGCTCAACGATGACGGCAGCGTCGAGTTGCTGATCCAGACCAAGCGTCATTCGACCATTGCTCACCTGCTGCAGATCGAGCACGTGATCGTCGCCGTCAACAAAATGGACCTGGTGAACTACGACCAAAGCGTGTATGACCGCATCGTCGCGGCCTATGCCAAATTCGCCAAAACGCTGGGCCTGAAGGACGTGCGCCCGATTCCTCTGTCCGCGCTGGCCGGCGACAACGTCGTCACGCGCGGCGAAAAACTCTCGTGGCACCACGGGCCCACGCTGATCGAGATGCTCGAGTCGCTGAGCGTCTACGACGAATCGCATGACGAGCCGTTCCGCTTCCCGGTGCAACTGGTCGCACGCCACAACGGCCACCAAGCAAATGATTTTCGCGGCTACATGGGTCGCATCGAGGCGGGCAAGATCAGCAAGGGCGACAAGATCGTCGTGCAACCCGGTGGACAGAGTGCGACGATCAAGGATATTCAGACGCTGGACGGTTCACTCGAACATGCAGCGGCAGGCCAGTCGGTCACCATCCTGCTGGATGAATACGTCGATATTTCGCGCGGCGACATGCTGGTGGAAGCCGCACGTCCCGCGACCTTGCTGAAAACAGTGAATGCGGACATTTGCTGGCTATCGGAAGAGCCGCTGGATCTGCGCCGCAAGTACTGGCTGAAGCACACAACCCGCCAGGTAGCGGCGCGCATCTCGAAAATCGATACGCTGCTCGACATCAACACGCAGGAGAAGCGCGCGGCCGACGAGGTTAAACTCAATGGCATCGCGGCAGTGACGATCAATGTGCAGCAACCCCTCGCGGCAGATGCGTACGACGCCAGTCGCGCGACCGGCGCCTTCATTCTGATCGATGAAGCCACCCATCAAACAGTCGCGGCCGGCATGATCCGCCTGTAATCGCTCGACAATGAAGCAAGCTGCTGTGCCCGAGTGCGGCAAGGTCTACCTGATCGGTGCCGGTCCGGGCGCCGCCGATCTCATCACCGTCAGGGGTGCGCGCATCCTGGCGCAAGCCGATGTCGTACTGTACGACGCGCTGGTCACGCCGGACATGCTGGCATTGTGCCCGCAGGCGGAAAAGATCTCGGTCGGCAAGCGCAGCGGGCAGCGCTCGACCGCGCAGGCTGCGATCAATCAGCTGCTGGTCGACTGCGCGCGTCGCTACAAACTGGTGGCAAGATTAAAAGGCGGCGACCCCATGCTGTTCGGGCGTGCCGACGAAGAACTGCAGGCACTCGAGGCCCACGGGATTGCCGTGGCGGTTGTTCCGGGCGTCACCACCGCGCTGGCCGCCGCCGCGGCAACGCTGCAGCCACTGACCAAACGCGGGGTGGCGCGCAGCGTCGCTTTCTTCACCTCGTCGACTGCACCGAATCATCCCGAGCAATTGACGCTTCCCGATTGCGATACGCTGATCCAGTACATGGGCGGTCGCGAAGCGATTGTCACTTCGCAAAAGCTGCTTGAACAGGGGCGCTCGCCCGACCTGCCGGTGGTGGTGGTGGAAAACTGCAGTCGCGACAATCAGCGGATTATGCGCATGTGCCTGCGCGACATGGAACAAGGCCTGGGCAATTGCGAAGGGCCGGTGCTGGTGATGATCGGCGAAGCACTGGCGCAACGAGCGCCACCATTCTGACAGCGCCGCGCTGATCACATTGCACGGGCCACCATGTACGCTTATCGCGCCACGTCCAGACAATAAGTCGCCATGGCGTTCAATACCTGCGCATCCTCCCCGACCGCGCCCGTGACACGGAACACGATCCGCGGATAACGCGTTGTCAATTCGTCGATGATCCCGGGCAGATCGCGCAGGACGTGGCCACCCTGTCCCAGAAACACGGGGACGACGACCACTTCCTCGACTGCCGACGCCGCCAGTTCAGCCACCGTTTCCGGCAGGCGCGGCGACATCAGTTCCAGAAAAGCGAGCGAAACCGCCAGCTCCGGTTCGCGCGCAGACACGATTTCCTGCAAGCGCCGAAACGGCTCCGCCCATCGCGGATCGCGCGCGCCGTGCGCAAACAAGACGATTGCCCTTTTCATTTCAGTGCCTTTCTACCCATAACAATGCCACTACTGCCGCGAGCATGAAAAGCGCACTCGGCACTACCGCAGTGGCGAACGCGGGCCACGTGTTGAGCAAACCCAGGTGGGAAAACAGGCTGTTGCTCAGCTGGAAGCTGACACCAATCATGATGCCGGTAAATATCTTGAGGCTGACACCGCCCGAACGGAAATGCAAATAAGCGAAGGGTAGCGCCAGCGCCATCATCACAAAGACCGCGAACGGATACACAACTTTTTTCCAGAAGGCGATTTCATAACGCCCGGTATCGCGGCTGTTCTCCTCCAGATAACGGGTGTACTTCACGAGGTCGTATGCCGACATGCTTTCCGGATCGGAGAAGCCGACCGACAGGATCTCGGGAGTCACTTCCGATACCAGTTCCAGCGTGGGATATTTTTTCGTGACAATCGGTGAAGTGAGGTCGCTGCCGAGAACAGGATTCACCGCCGTGGCGCTGTCCAGAAAACTGGCTTCCGCCACCTCGTGCATGGTCCAGATATTGCCGCCCTTGTAGTCGGCGCTGCTTGCCGTGATCAGATGCACGAGGTGAAAGTCGCGGCTGAATTCATAGATCTTCAGCCCCAATAGCCGGCCATCCGGCTCGACTTCGCGAACATTAAGAAAACGGGTTCCCGTGACCTCGCCTGCCGTGCCGCCGCTGCGAATGACATCCTTGGTCCACAGGCCGGAACGAAACTGCTGCGACTGCGATGTGCCCTTTGCCGCGCTCTGCATGCGTTCGGCCATGTCGGACGTAATCGGCGCGACGAACTCGCCAAAGACAAACGTGATCAACGCGAAAATGACACCGATCTTGGCCAGGATCATTCCCGCTGCCGCGGTCGACATGCTGGACGCACGCATGATGGTGAATTCGGATCGCGCCGCGAACTGCGCCAGGGCCCAGATCGTGCCGATCAAGGCTGCGATCGGCATCAGTTCGTACGCATAGGCCGGCATCCCCAGCAGCACGTAGAGGAACGCCTGCTGGATACGATAGCCGCCATGACCAACCGATTTCAGTTCGCCGATCAGATCGAAGAATGCGAACAGCGCCAGAAATGCAATCAGCACAAACAGCACCGACCGGCCGATTTCGATCGCGAAATATTTGTGCAGGATTTTCATGCGACTTTTCGCTGAACGAACAGCGCGCGCTTCGCCGCCGACCAAAGAGCCAACGGATGGTAGCGGCTATTCACCTTCAGCCGCCACAGGAAAAACACCGCAACGACCAGCAAGGCGACCAGATGCACCGGCCACCATGCCATCATCAACGTTGCCTTGTTCTGCACCACCGCGGATTGCGACACGCTCATCATATTGCTGTAGAAGACGAACAGGAAAAGCGCGACCAGCAGGTTCGCCGAGCGCCCGCCGCGCGGATTGACGAAGCCCAGCGGAATGGCCAGCAGCATCAGCAACACGCCCATCAAAGGCAGCGCAATCCGCCATAGCAATTCGGCGTCGTTGAAATTGCTTCGATTGACGATTAACCGATGGGTCGTCAGCGCGCGTGCCGAAGTATCGCCAACCGATGCCTGTGACTTGCTCGATACCAGCAAGCCGTAGCGGTCAAATTCCATCAGCTGGAAATCCGGTTGCGTGGGCACGCCATCGTAGCGTCGACCCTGATGCAGGACGAGAAACTTGTCACCGTTGTGGTCAAACTCCATCGTCCCTTCCTTCGCCACCACCACGCTTGTCTTGCCCTTGACCTGGCTGCTGACAAACACATTGCGTACCCTGGTGGTATCGCCGGATATCCCTTCGACGAAGAAAACCCGATTGGCTGAAGATGATTCCTGGAAGCGGCCGGGCGAAACGCGCGCGATATCCTGGCGGTTGGCGTACCGTTCCTTGTACTCGGCGCTCCGCTGATTCGCCCATGGCGTCAGGTAAAAGCTGAGCAGGGTCGTCATCGCAAAGATGGGCAAACTGAAGACCAGCACCGGCGGAATCCATCGCGCAAGGCTCAGCCCGGACGCAAACCACACCACCATTTCCGAATCCTGATAGCAGCGCGTCACGACCAGCAGCACCGACACAAAACCGGTCAGGTTCAAAATGACCGGAAGGTAGTTCAGCGCGGAAAAACCGATCAGCGCAATGACGTCCGAGGACGCGACTTTCCCGCCCGCGGCCTGACCCAGGATACGAATCAGCATGATCGTGATCGTGATGGTGAGCAGGGTAGTGAAGACGGCGCCAGCGGTGTTGAGCAAGTCGCGTCGGAGCGCGCGCTGAAAAATCATTGCAAGGCTATAATCGTGGGGATCAACAAGGGGATACCGCATGGACTTTAGCATAAAACCACTCGACGCAAAAAGCACAATCACCAGCATCAGGACAGGCTGCATCGCGGTCGCGGTATTCGAAAACGGAAAGCAATCGGCACAAGCCGCCGCACTCGACGTAAAGGGTGCGATCAATGACGCACTGCGCTCCGGCGACATCAGCGGCAAGCCGGGCTCGACCCTGTTGCTGCGTGGCGTGCCAGGCGTTGCTGCCGCGCGCGTGTTGCTGGTCGGTCTGGGCAAGATGGACGCGGTCGGCGAAAAGGACTTCAGCGCCGCGCTGCAGGCGACCGTGCGCGTTTTCGGTTCGCTCGGCGCGAAGGACGCCGTGCTCGCCTTGCCGTACGACGCAGTCGCGCGCCGCGATACCGCTTGGGTCGTGCGCACGGGCGTCCTGACTGCACGCGAGGCAGCCTACCGGTTCGACAGCATGAAGAGCAAGGAAGAACCCGCGCCCACCGGTGTCGCCAAGATCGCCTTCGCGGTGCCTGCCGCCGACGGCGATGGCGCGAAGGAGGCGCTCGCGCAGGCGGTTGCCGTCGCTAACGGCATCGACCTGACCAAGGACCTCGGCAACTTGCCCGCAAATGTCTGCACGCCGACTTATCTCGCCAATACGGCGAAAAAAATGGCGAAAAACTTCAAGCTGGACGTGGAAGTGCTGGATCGCAAGCAGCTGGAAGCACTGAAAATGGGAAGTTTCCTGTCGGTGACCAACGGCAGCGTTGAGCCGCCCAAGTTCATCGTACTCAAGCATCTCGGCGGCAAGGGCAAGGAAGCGCCTGTCGTCCTGGTCGGCAAAGGCATCACGTTCGATTCCGGCGGCATCTCCCTCAAGCCGGGTGCGGCAATGGACGAGATGAAGTACGACATGGGCGGTGCGGCATCGGTGCTCGGCACCATGCGGGCGATCGCCGAAATGAAGCTGAAGCTGAACGTGATCGTGGTCATTCCCACCTGCGAGAACATGCCGTCGGGCAGCGCGACCAAGCCGGGCGACGTTGTGACTTCCATGTCGGGCCAGACCATCGAAATCCTGAATACCGATGCCGAAGGCCGCCTCGTGCTGTGCGATGCATTGACCTACGTTGAACGCTTCAAGCCCGCGGTCGTCGTCGATGCGGCCACGCTGACGGGCGCCTGCATCACCGCGCTCGGCCACCACAATTCCGGCCTCTTCACCCGTGCGGATGAGGCGCACGACGCGCTCGCGGAGGAACTGCTGGCGGCCGGTCGCGAGGCTGGCGATACCGCGTGGCGCATGCCGATCGAGGACAGTTACCAGGAACAGCTGAAATCCAATTTCGCCGACATGGCAAATATTGGCGGTCCGGCCGCCGGCAGTGTGACCGCTGCATGCTTCCTGGAACGTTACACGCGCAAGTACACGTGGGCGCACCTGGACATTGCCGGCACCGCCTGGAAAAGCGGCGCAGCAAAAGGATCGACTGGCCGGCCGGTACCGCTGCTGACGACCTTTCTGGTCAAGCGCGCGCAGGCCTTGAAATAAGTCGAACCCGCCGTCTTGAACCGCGCTGCGCCGTTTAATTTCCAGCCCTGAATTCTGCATGGAGGAATCGCTATGCTCGTGCTGATCACCGGCGCCACATCCGGCTTCGGCGCCGAAATGGCCCGCACATTCGCCCGCCACGGCCATCGGGTGATTGCAACCGGGCGCCGCCGCCAGCGGCTCGATGCCCTCGCCGCCGAACTCGGCCCGGCAGTCCTGCCGCTGGTCATGGACGTGACGGACAAGCAATCGATTACGGCCATGCTGGCGGCACTGCCGCCGGACTGGAAAGAGATCGACGTTCTCATCAATAATGCGGGCCTTGCGCTCGGCATCCAGCCGTCGCAAAAAGCCTCGCTGGACGACTGGGAAACGATGATCGCGACAAATTGCACCGGCCTCGTCACGATGACGCACATGCTGTTACCCGACATGATTGCGCGCGGCCGCGGCACCATCATCAATATCGGCTCCAACGCAGGCTCGTACGCCTACCCTGGCGCAAATGTTTATGGCGCCAGCAAGGCCTTCGTCGAACAATTCACGCTGAACCTGCGCGCCGACCTGGTCGGGACCGGCGTCCGTGCATCCAACATTTCGCCCGGACTCGCTGGCGGCACGGAGTTCTCCAACGTACGCCTGAAGGACGCTGCCGCAGCGGCGAAGGTGTACGAAAACGTCGTGCCGCTGAGCCCGGCCGACATTGCGGAAACCGCCTACTGGATCGCCACGCTGCCGCCGCACGTCAGCGTCAACCGCATCGAGCTGATGCCGGTCTGCCAGGGCTTTGGCCCGCTTTACATCAAGCGGGATTGAGGATGCGCCGCACGATCGTCGTGACTTGCCAGGGAGTGGGCCTGTGAGCGAGATTGGCAAAAACGCGCCGTCAGCCGCGGGTGACGGGACGCCGTTTACGTGGGCGGTACGCGTGTACTACGAAGATACCGATGCAGGCGGTGTCGTGTTCTACGCCAACTACCTGAAATTTTTCGAGCGCGCGCGTACCGAGTGGTTGCGCGCTGCCGGTGTCGGGCAACAGGCAATGACGCAGGAGCACGGCGTGATGTTCGTGGTCAAGAGCACCGCGCTCGACTACCATGCTCCCGCCCGGCTGGACAATGAGCTGCTGCTGACAGTCAGCATCGAGAAAATGGGCCGCGCCTCGGTACAATTCATTCAGCAGGCGTGGCGCCTCGATGGTGATCGACGGGAACTGTTGGCCACCGGACGGATCAAGGTAGGCTGCGTCGACACCCGGCATTTCAGGCCAGCCCAGATTCCACGGGACGTACTCGAATGTATCGAAGCGATTTGACTGCACGCCGTTCGTTTTCATCTATGCATTCCGAATAGCCGGACGCGACCTGTTTGCCCTACACTTGAGCCCGGACGCCGGGAACCGGCGACATTGATCAGCCACATCGACCCACCGACTACACGACCAGCCCATGACCGTTACCCAGGATCTCTCTTTCTTCCACCTCATTACCAACGCATCCCTGCTCGCCCAGTTCGTCATGGCGCTGCTGCTGGTTGTCTCTGCCATGAGCTGGACCTACATCTTCCGCAAGATGTTCACCATCAAAAACGCGCAGGCGCAAACCGAAGAATTCGAACGCGCATTCTGGTCCGGCGGCGATCTCAACGTGCTGTACCTGGAAGCAAGCTCAAGCCGCCGCCGCAATGATGGTTCCACCGGGGCGCTGGAACGGATTTTTGAGGCCGGCATGAGTGAATACAACAAGACCCGTACCGGTAATGACACGCTGCAGGCGAATGCGCGGCTGGATGGCGCACGTCGCGCGATGCGTGCCGCCTACCAGCGCGAAATGGATGCGCTCGAGTCGCACCTTGCCTTCCTCGCCTCCGCCGGTTCGGTATCGCCCTACGTCGGCCTGTTCGGCACTGTCTGGGGCATCATGAACGCCTTCCGCGGATTGGGCAACGTGCAGCAGGCGACGCTGTCGGCAGTCGCACCGGGTATCGCAGAAGCGCTGATTGCAACCGCGATCGGCCTTTTCGCCGCGATCCCCGCAGTGGTGGCATATAACCGCTTCTCGCACGATATCGATCGCCTGGCGATCCGCTTCGAGAGCTTCATCGAGGAATTCTCGAACATCCTGCAGCGCCAGACGCGATAAGGAACAGCCATGGCCTTTTCATCCAGCATGCGCGGCGGTCGCACACGCAAGTTCAAGTCCGAGATCAACGTTGTGCCTTACATCGACGTGATGCTGGTGCTGCTGATCATCTTCATGGTCGCCGCACCGATTACCAATCCGGGCGTCATCAACCTGCCCAACGCCGCGAAATCCAGCCTGCCGCCGACTGAATACATCCGCATCGACCTGAAGGCCGATACCACCGCAACCATTGCGATCAATGGCGTCGACGGCGGCAAATCGGGCCCGGTAATGAAGCAGATCGCAAGCGGGCGGGCGGCGCTGGGGGACAAGCTGCGCGATCTGCATCACGAACATCCGGCGCTACCGTTAATGATTTCGGCCGACAAGGACATCAAATACGACGACGTCATGCAAGTGATTTCGCAGGCAAAGAAACTGGGAATCGACAAGGTCGGCCTCGCCACCAAGTCGCAGTAAATTAATGAGAGAAGCTCCATATTCCATTCCGCAAGAACCCGGTCGCTGGCGCGCCTTCGGCCTGGCGCTCGCCGTCCACATCGCCCTGCTGACCTTTCTCTGGGTCGGCATCAACTGGCAAAACGAAACCCCGGTGGCGGTCGAAGCCGAACTGTGGAGTCCACAGGCACGCGAGGCAGCGCCAACACCGGAGCCGACGCCGCAACCCAAACCCGAGCCAAAGCCTGAACCGCTAGCAAAACCGCAACCAGTGGCGCAACCGGAGGAGCCGTTGCGCAAGGATCCCGAGATTGCCCTGGCAAAGGAAAAAAAGCGCAAGGAACAGGAGAAGCTAAAGCGACTGCAGGCCGAGAAAGAGCGTCAGGAAAAAGAAAAGCAAAAAGAGCTTCAGGCGGAAAAGGACAAGCAGGACAAGCTGAAGAAACAGGCTGAACAGGACCAACTGGAAAAAAAAGAAAAAGAGAAAAAGCTTGCGCAGCAGAAGAAGCAGAAAGCTGAACAGCAGGAGGCGTTCGCCAAGAAAATCCGCGACGAGGATATGCGCCGGCTCACCAGCGCGGTCGGCAGCGGCGGCGCGGGCGAGGCGGCAAAATCGCAGGGTAATGGCCGCGCCGACGCCAGCTATGGCCAGAAAGTCGCCGCCAAGATTCGGTCCAACACCATATTCAACGTGCCGGACAGCTTAAGCGGGAATCCTGCGGTCGAATATGATGTCGAACTGCTGCCCGACGGTTCCGTCCGCGGCCTGCGCCTGACCAAGTCATCCGGCCTGCCCGGTTTTGACGAAGCGGTCAAACGGGCGATCCAGGCGTCGCAGCCCTTCCCGCCCGACAAGTCGGGACGGGTGCCAAGCAGTTTCACCGTCATTCACAAACCGAAAGACCAATGAACGCCATGACCAAGTCGATCTTTTTTCGTACCTTCGCCATCGTTGCCTTGCTGATCGCGAATCTTGCCCACGCACAGATACGCGTGGAAATCGCCGGTGTGGGCGCCAACCGGATTCCAATTGCAATCGCCGCGTTCGGCGACGAATCGATCGCGCCCTCGCAGATCAGCGCGATCGTCAAGGCCGACCTGGGCCGCAGCGGCTACTTCAGGATCATCGATACCGGCAACGTAATGACGGAGAACACGCCGATCAATTACGCCGACTGGAAGTCGCGTGGCGCCAACGCGATTGTCGTCGGCAGCGTGTCTCGCCTGCCGGGTGGTCACTTCGACGTGAAGTATCGGCTGTTCGACACCGTCAAGGAAACGCAGCTATCGTCGATGGCGCTGTCTTCGCAGCCGCAGTTCATCCGCGTGGCAGGACACAAGATTGCGGACGACATTTATCTCAAACTGCTCGGCATCCCGGGCGCATTTGCCACCCGTATCGCCTATGTGACCAAGGCTGGGCGCGAATATCACCTCGAAATCGCCGATTCGGACGGCGAAGGCGTGCAGGTCGCGCTGCGTTCCAACGAGCCGATCATTTCGCCGTCCTGGTCGCCCGACGGCACCAAGGTCGCCTATGTGTCGTTCGAGAACAAGAAGCCCGTGGTGTACGTACAAGATCTGGTCACCCGAAAGCGCACGGTGGTCGCCAACTTCAAGGGCAGCAATTCGGCCCCGGCCTGGTCGCCAGACGGCAGCAGGCTGGCAGTCGCGCTGTCCCGTTCCGGCCTGACGCAGATGTACATGGTCAATGCCGATGGCAGCAACCTGCGTCGACTGACCAGCTCCGCCGGCATTGATACGGAGCCGCAATTCTCGGCCGACGGCCAGACCATTTACTTCACCAGCGACCGCAGCGGCGGACCGCAAATTTACAAAATGAGCGCTGCCGGCGGCGAGGCGCGACGCGTCACCTTCAACGGCACCTACAACATCAGCCCACGGATTTCGCCAGACGGCAAGTCGCTCGCCTACATCTCGCGCCGCGACGGCAAGTTCCAGCTCTATTTGCTGGATCTCACCAACGGGCAGGAGATCCGCCTGTCGGATACGGGCAGGGACGAATCGCCCAGCTTTTCCCCGAACGGGAAGTACCTGATGTACGCTACCTCGGATGGCGGGCGCGGAACGCTGGCGGTCGTGTCAGTAGATGGCAGCGTGCGCCAGCGCCTGAGCATCCGGGCCGGTGATATACAGGAGCCCAAATGGGGCCCGTTTATGAAATAATGCTGCTTGTTAAATCCCCCAACCCGCTTTAACGCTACAACAAGGAGAATTTCCAATGCGTACTCTGACTTCTGTCTTCGTCCTGTCCAGCGCCATGCTGCTGGCAGCCTGCTCCTCGACCAAACTCGACGACAAGGCTCCGGTGGTTGACCGCAGCGCCAGCGGTGCGGGTGCGGATGCACGCTCTGTCGGCACCGTGAACGCGAACAGCGATCCGCTGAACGATCCGCAAGGCGTGCTCGCCAAACGCAGCGTTTACTTCGACTACGACAGCTACAGCGTCAAGGGCGAGTACCAGCCGATCCTTGAAAACCACGCAAAGTATCTGCAATCCCATAAAGATCGCAAGATCATCATCCAGGGCAATACCGACGAGCGCGGCGGCGCCGAATACAACCTGGCACTGGGACAGAAACGTGCGGAAGCCGTCCGCAAATCGATGTCCTTGCTTGGCGTGTCCGACTCGCAGATGGAAGCCGTTTCACTCGGCAAGGAAAAGCCAAAGGCCGAAGGTCATGATGAAGCAGCATGGGCAGAAAATCGCCGTGCCGACATCGTGTATTGATGCCCATGACGATATTTAAAAAAGCACTTGTTGCGGCCCTCGTGGCCGCATTTTCTTTCGCATCGTTGCAGGCGCACGCCGCCCTGTTCGGTGACGACGAAGCGCGCAAGGCGATTATCGAGTTGCGCGCCAAGTCGGACGCGCAGCAAAAGAGGCTGGACGGCAAAGCCGATGCCTCTGCCCTGCTCGATCTCGCCAACCAGAATGAAAGCCTGCGCCAGGAAATCGCCCGCTTGAACGGCCAGATCGAGGTACTGTCGAACGAGCTTGCGACATCGCAGCAGCGTCAGAAGGATTTCTACACCGACCTCGATACGCGCTTGCGGAAGCTGGAGCCACAAAGTGTGACAGTCGATGGCAAGGATGCGCTGGTGGGACAATCCGAACAGCGCGATTACGACAACGCGTTTTCGCTCTTCAAGTCAGGAGACTACAAAAAGTCCGGTGCGGCATTTTCAGATTTCATCCAGCGTTACCCGCAATCGGCGTATGCACCGTCCGCACAATATTGGATCGGCAATGCCTACTACTCGCAAGGCGACTACCGCAACGCAATCGCGGCGCAGCAGTCGCTGATCAAAAAATATCCGGACAACGCGAAAGCACCGGACGCCATGCTGAACATCGCCAGTTCGTACATTGCGTTGAAGGATACGAAGACAGCAAAGAAAACGCTGAACGCGCTGGTGTCGCAGTATCCGAATGCCCCTGCGGCACAGACCGCCAAGGAGCGACTGGCAAGCATGAAGTAACAGGCGCGACCATATCGCGCGATGACGTTAAAAATCGCCCTGGCCGGGCGATTTTTTTTTGGCGCATGCGTGACGCCCGGCATAAGCAACGAGTGAGAAAACGCGCTGCCAGGCGAGAAAATAGTATGAATCGATTGACACCGGAAATCGGCCTTTCTATAATAGCTGTCTTTCGGGTCGTTAGCTCAGCTGGTAGAGCAGCGGACTTTTAATCCGTTGGTCGCAGGTTCGAATCCCGCACGGCCTACCACGAATACCGCAGCGAACACTGCACAGAAGGGCCCACAGAAATGTGGGCCCTTTCCGTTTGCGTTACACGTTTATGCTGCACGCAATTCCGGCACCGATTTTCCCGTCCTCCTGACCGCCCACACTGGCGGCATTTACCCGTGCATGGGACGCGGCAACCTCGCGCGGTTCGCAAACAGCATCGCAGTGTCGGGGCGTACGGCGATAACCTGATCGACCAGCCGTCTTCACGTTCGTGGCGAAACAACTCGGCAAGTAAAGGCTGACGACGACGCGCCGGGGCGCGCCAAATCTGCTGTTCAAACCGCAGCTCGGACACCTCCCTCCAACACCCGCGACGATTCGCATCGTGTGCGAATCATTCCACCGCGATCAAGTCGAAGCCATTGCCGACTACACCCAATACAGGAGACTGCATGATGAACCAGACAGAGCCAACCGCGTTCGGAACAGAGTTGAAACGACGTTTCGACGAGCTCGCTGCGTGGGCACTGGCAAACGCGCCGGCGGGGTATGCGTTGAAGGACGCCGATTTTCAAAATTGCCGATCGGAAATTGAGCGACTTTGCGATCCGCAATCCGACATCGGTGAGCGAAATGCTGCCATCCCCGAGCCGTCGGAAAACGGTCCGCAATACGTGAGCGTCAATCCCACACCTTGGCCGTAGCGTTCGGGATCGCCGCACTTTTCATAGCGATGTGTGCGCTGGGTAACCGAACCCTGAATTGCGTTGTGGTCGAATGGGGGCACCGTTGAAGAACGGTGGGGAGTGTGCGTTCTGCCCTCCGGCAGAACATGAAGGTTCTGCGCTTATCCGTCAAACCGAAAGGACAATCATGAAAAAAACCCTCTCTATTATGTTTCTCCTCGCGCTGAGCATTGGACTGACCGCTTGCAATACGTTCCGCGGCATGGGTCAGGACGTCGAACGTGGCGGAGAAAAAGTACAGGACGCTGCGACGAACGCGCAGAAGAAGTAAATTTGTTTGTGAAAAAAATAAAAAAGAGCGTGGAATCCACGCTCTTTTTTTTGCCTGCACAGCCGGTTGGCGTGCGTCGGCGTTCATCCATTGGTTACTGCTTGATGGTCAGCTTGTTGCGGACCGACGATACGCCCTCGACCTGACCGGCGAGCTTGCCGGCTCGATCGATCTGCGCCTGGTTGTCGACAGCGCCGGTCAGGGTGACCACGCCGTTCGATGTGTCGACATTGATCTGGAGTCCCTTGATATCGGAATCGGCCAGCAACGCCGTTTTTATTTTGGTCGTCGTCACCGTGTCATCGATAACGGTACCTGCTGACTTGGGCGTCGCGCTCGTATCGTCGCTTGCCGGCACCGAGGGACTTGCTGGTGGAGTCGCTGCGGTCGTGTTGTCGGGCGTACCAGAAGATTCGCTGGATGCAGGCGGCGTGCCTCCACCGTTGTTGGCTGCGTCATTGTTGCGCTTTTCACAGCCGCTGGCGAAGATGACAGTGAGTATGGCAGCGGCCAGCAGTGCTTTTGAATGATGCGGCGTTGTATTCATACCGGGTTCCTTTCAGGAATGAATCCCGCGGCGGTCGACAGATTGCACGTCGGGATGTTTTCAGTCAATATCCAATTGCCCCGCGGAGGCCGCAGCGCCAATCGGTTATCTTCTTGACCACCCGTGGCCGCGAAGGTTCGGCGCGGCATCAACGGAAATCTTGCAAAATGTAACCGTGACGGCCTATCCTCGATCAAACGCATGCGCCATACGCGCCATTGCTTCGAGTAATAACCCGGCGTTTCCTGTGGCCAGTTTTTTGGAATCGGACAACGTCTGCCGAAAGGCGCGCGCGCCGGGCAGGCCCGCCATCAGGCCAAGCATGTGTCGCGTCATACTGTTGAGTTTCAAGCCGCCGCGTTCGCCCCTGCCTTGCTGGCGCAGCTGCTCGCTGATATAGGGAATCATCGCGCGAACAATTTCCGCACGCGAAACCATGGGGCGTGGCTCGTCGTAGTAACGCGCATCGAACGTCGCCATCAGATACGGATTGTGATATGCCTCGCGGCCCAGCATCACGCCATCCACATGCGTCAAATGTGCGTCGATCTCTTCCAGCGTGCGGATGCCGCCGTTGACAATGATTTCCAGCCGGGGGAAATCCTTCTTTAATTGATAGGCATAGTCATAGCGCAAAGGCGGTATCTCGCGATTTTCCTTGGGACTCAGCCCTTTCAGCACAGCGTTACGGGCATGGACGATGAAGGTTTGGCATCCTGCGTCGGCGATCGCGCCAACGAAGTCCCGCACGAAGCCGTAGGAGCTCACGTCGTCGATGCCGACACGATGTTTGACCGTCACGTCGATCTGTACCGCATCGCGCATCGCCTTGACGCAGTCCGCAACCAGCGGCGCTTCATTCATCAGGCAGGCGCCAAAAGCGCCTTTCTGCACCCGCTCGGAAGGGCAGCCGCAATTCAGGTTGATTTCGTCGTATCCCCACTGCTCTCCGAGCTTGGCGCACTTTGCCAGATCGCCCGGCTCGCTGCCGCCCAGCTGCAATGCAACGGGATGCTCCTCGGCGTTGAAGTCCAGGTGACGCGGGACATCGCCGTAAAGCAGTGCGCCGGTCGTGACCATTTCGGTGTAAAGCCATGTATGGCGTGTGATCTGGCGATGAAACATGCGGCAATGACGGTCAGTCCAATCCATCATTGGCGCAACGGAGACACGACGGGGGACAAGGAGGGATTGTGTCATCGAAAGCTCGTATCGGCAGGCAGCGGTTACACAGAACCGGCCAACAAAAAAACTAGGCGTAATGCCGCACGCCTTGCCGCCAACCGCGCAGTCGTGCGGTCGTGCGGTCGTGCGATCGTCCCGCATGGCGAACGGCACCGGTGCCGAAAGCGGCAAAACCGCAAGCGTCGGCCCGACGCCCGAAAAAAAACCCGCGGTCCGCATCGCCGGGAAAGAGCGAATGGCGTCAGCGGGCTTCGGCTGGCTTTGCCGATCGATGATGATCGGCGCGGCAGATTCCGTTTATGCGGCGTCGCGGCTGGCCTTCTTGCGCTCGTGCTCTTTGAGGAAGCGCTTGCGCAAACGAATGCTCTTCGGCGTGACTTCCACCAGTTCATCATCGTCGATGAATTCCACCGCGTACTCAAGCGACATCTCGATCGGCGGGACCAGGCGCACCGCTTCGTCCGTCCCGGACGAACGAACGTTGGTCAACTGCTTGCCCTTGATCGGGTTGACGACCAGGTCGTTGTCACGCGAGTGAATACCGATAATCATGCCTTCGTACACCGGATCGTTGTGGCTGACGAACATGCGGCCACGGTCCTGCAATTTCCAGATCGCGTACGCGACTGCCGCACCGTCGTCCTGCGAAATCAGTACGCCGTTACGACGACCGCCGAGTTCGCCCTTGCTGTTATCGACCGGCGCATACTCATCAAACACATGACTCATCAAACCGGTGCCGCGCGTCAGCGTCATGAATTCACCCTGGAAGCCGATCAGGCCACGTGCTGGAATGCGATACTCCAGACGAACGCGGCCCTTGCCATCCGGTTCCATGTTCTGCAGATCACCACGACGACGACCAAGCTCTTCCATCACGCCGCCCTGATTGGCTTCTTCCACATCAACGGTAAGATTTTCATACGGCTCATGGCGCACGCCATCGACCATTTTGAAGACCACACGCGGGCGCGACACGGCCATTTCAAACCCTTCGCGGCGCATGTTTTCAATCAGAATGGTCAGGTGCAATTCGCCACGGCCCGAGACTTCATACGTCGAATCATCGTCTTCCGATTGCACCACCCGCAGCGCCATGTTCGACTTCAATTCTTTTTCGAGACGATCGCGAATCTGCCGCGTCGTAACGAACTTGCCTTCACGACCAGCGAGCGGCGAGCTGTTGACCATGAAGTTCATGGTCAGGGTCGGCTCATCGATCTTCAGCATCGGCAACCCTTCGGGGGTATCCGGTGCACAGATCGTGCTGCCGATGCCGATTTCTTCGATGCCGTTGATCAGCACGATGTCGCCCGCCAGTGCCTCGTCAACCAGCACCCGATCCAGGCCCTTGAACGTCAGTACCTGATTGATGCGCGCCTTGGTGGGCTTGTCGTCGGGACCGTTCATCCAGACGACGTCCTGGAGGGCCTTGATGCGGCCGCGCAGGATACGGCCAACGCCGATTTTGCCGACGTAGGACGAGTATTCCAGCGAGGTAATTTGCAACTGCAAAGGGCCATCGGGATCGTCCTCACGCGCGGGAACGTGTTCCAGGATCGCGTCGAACAGCGGCTCCATGTTGCCTTCGCGCACGCTGTCGTCCAAGCCTGCATAGCCCTTGAATCCAGATGCATAAACGATAGGAAAGTCCAGCTGTTCATCGGTCGCGCCCAGTTTGTCGAACAGTTCAAACGTTGCGTTAACCGCCTTCTGCGGATCGGCGTTCTCGCGATCGATCTTGTTGACAACGACAATCGGCTTCAGGCCCAGCGCGAGCGCCTTGCGCGTCACGAAGCGCGTCTGCGGCATCGGACCTTCCTGCGCATCAACCAAAAGCAAGACGCTATCCACCATCGACAGTACACGCTCCACCTCACCGCCGAAGTCGGCATGGCCGGGCGTATCGACGATATTGATGTGTGTGCCCTTGTACTCGACCGCGCAGTTCTTCGACAGGATCGTGATGCCGCGCTCCTTTTCGATATCGTTCGAATCCATCACGCGGGCATCCACCTGCTGGTTGTCACGGAAGGTGCCAGACTGGCGCAGCAATTGATCGACGAGCGTAGTTTTACCGTGATCAACGTGGGCGATGATGGCGATGTTGCGAATTGCGCGTTTTGAATTGGACATGGTCGTAGGTAAAGCGTGAAGGCCGATTTGGGAAACCGCATATTATAGCATTGCGAGCGATGCAAGGCTTGGAAAACCTTGAAATTTCAAAGGGTTGCCACAGTTTTCTTGCCGATTTGCAGGTGAAACACCGCGCGGAGCGCACTCGCCAGCGCATGTTTGGGCGCACTGCGACGATGGCCATCCGAGCCTACCCGCAGATCGTGGCCTGCGGATGACATCAGGCCCGGGATACCGAAATCAGCCGTTCCGGAGCGAGTACGCCGAAGCTCTGCATTAATCCTGTGCCGAGGAGCAACTGGTCACTCTGCCGGTATACCCGCACCCGGCCTTCAGTGGCCGGGAAGGCGATCGCCTCTTTGCCCAACGCCAGCCGCTGGCCATGCAAGAACCGCCGGGCCAACTCGTCGGGCAGGCGAATTGCAGGAAACGAATGCAACAGCGCATCCACAGGCGCCAGCAGCGCCAGTCTGGTCAACTCGTCCGCCGCTGCAAGTTGCTCAAGCGTACACGCGCCGTCTATGTCTAAGTTGCCTACTTGCAGTCTCCTCAACGCGCTCAGGTGTGCGCCACATCCGACCGCGTTCCCAATATCTTCGCCGAGTACGCGAATATAGGTGCCTTTGCTACAGCGCACGCGTATATGCAGGGTCGGCGCCCGATAATCAAGCAGGACGAGCTCGTGGATCGTGATTTCACGGGCGTCGCGCGCCAGCGTGATTCCCGCGCGCGCATATTCGTACAGCGGCTTGCCGTCGCGCTTTAACGCCGAGTACATGGGCGGGGTTTGCTGTATGACGCCGACGAATTGCGAAATGGCCTTCTCAATAACGGCGCGGTCAACCTCCACCTGGCCGGTAGAGACAATGTCGCCTTCGGTATCGCCAGTCGTGGTCGTGATGCCGAGATGCACCGCTGCTTCATAGGTTTTGTCGGCATCCAGCAAGTCTTGCGCGAACTTGGTCGCTTCGCCAAAGCAGAGTGGCAGCAAGCCAGTCGCAAATGGATCAAGTGTGCCGGTATGGCCGGCCTTTTCGGCGTTTAACAGTCGCTTCGCCTTGATCAGCGCGTCATTGCTCGACAGGCCGACAGGCTTGTCGAGCAACAGCACGCCGTGAACGGGAACGCGTTTGCGTCTGGGTTGGAGAACAGCCATAACGGTGGTGGCGAAAAGTCGCAGCGGGCAGCTGCAGAATGGAAATCAGATGGGAACCGCAAAGAAGTGAACGAGCTTTTCAATCGTCCGCGTCGGTGGCACGCGATGCGTTCGCTTCGTCGATCAGGCGCGACATTTCAATTCCGCGTGCCGTTGATGTGTCGTGCACGAAGTGCAGTTCCGGCAAGGTGTGGATGCTCAAGCGGCGCCCGAGCTGATTGCGCAAGAAACCGGAAGCCGCCTGCAAGCCGGCAATCGTATTGCGGATTTTTTCCTTGTCGTCGACCAATGTCGTGAAAAAAATCTTCGCGTGCGCGTAGTCCGGGGTGACCTGCACTTCGGTGATGGTGATCATGCCCACGCGCGGATCTTTCAGCTCGAATGCAATCAGCTCCGCCAGATCGCGCTGGATCTGGTCTGCTACGCGCAGACCACGTCCCGGAATGGATTTACTGTGTTTGGCCATGATAATGGAACTGCCTGTATGGAATCGGAGGGCGGAGTGATCCGCCGCAGCGCGCACTGCAGCGGCAAGCCAAATGCACCCTGGCAAGCGGCCGATCTTTTGGACGCGCGCTTGGAGGTACCTGGGGCACGGGCCTGCGGCGCCGCAGGCGTTATAGGGTACGGGCCACTTCCTGCACTTCGAACACCTCCAGCTGATCGCCTTCCTTGATGTCGTTGAAGTTTTTCAGTGTCAGGCCGCATTCAAAACCGGCTTTCACTTCCTTCACGTCGTCCTTGAAGCGCTTGAGGGAGTCCAGCTCGCCGGTCCATGCCACGACATTGTCGCGCAGCAGGCGCACCGACGCGCCGCGACGCACCAAACCTTCGAGCACGTAGCACCCTGCGATTGCGCCGACCTTGCTGACCAGAATGACTTGGCGAATCTCGACCAGGCCCAGCGCCTGTTCGCGCTTCTCTGGCGCAAGCATGCCGGACAGCGCTGCGCGAATCTCGTCCACCGCATCGTAAATGATGTTGTAGTAACGGATGTCGATGCCGTTTGCTTCGGCCAGCTTGCGCGCCGAGGCATCTGCACGCGCATTGAAGCCGATGATAACCGCCTTCGATGCCACCGCCAGGTTGACGTCCGACTCGGTGATGCCACCCACCGCGGCATGCACGATCTGCACGCGAACCTCGCTGGTTGACAATTTTTGCAAGGAACCGACCAGCGCCTCTTGCGAACCCTGCACATCGGTCTTGATGATGAGCGGAAGATTCTTTACCTCGCCTTCGCCCATGTTCTCAAACATGTTCTCGAGTTTGGCCGCTTGCTGGCGAGCCAGCTTCACGTCACGGAATTTACCCTGGCGGAACAGGCCGATCTCGCGCGCCTTGCGTTCGTCCGTCATGACAACGACTTCCTCGCCCGCGTTCGGCACTTCGGTCAGGCCTTGAATCTCGACCGGAATCGACGGGCCCGCTTCCGAAATTGCCTTGCCGTTTTCATCGAGCATCGCACGCACACGGCCATAGGCCGATCCTGCCAGCACAACGTCGCCGCGCTTCAAGGTGCCAGCCTGCACCAGAATGGTAGCGACGGGGCCGCGTCCCTTGTCGAGCTTGGCTTCCACCACCAGGCCACGCGCCGGCGCATCGACCGGCGCCTTCAGTTCCAGCACTTCCGCCTGCAACAATACCTGTTCCAGCAGGCCGTCAATTCCCTGCCCGGTTTTTGCCGATACCTGTACGAACGGCGAATCGCCGCCATACTCTTCAGGCACCACCTGTTCCGCAATCAGTTCCTGCGTGACGCGGTCGGCATTCGCGCCGGGCTTGTCGATCTTGTTGATTGCGACAACCAGCGGAACACCGGCCGCTTTGGCGTGGGCAATGGCCTCCTTGGTTTGTGGCATCACACCATCGTCCGCCGCCACCACCAGAATCACGATATCGGTCGCCTTGGCGCCGCGTGCACGCATCGCAGTAAACGCTTCGTGACCCGGCGTATCGAGGAAGGTAATCATGCCGCGCGGCGTTTCGACGTGATAGGCGCCGATGTGCTGCGTAATGCCGCCCGCTTCGCCCGATGCGACTTTCGCACGGCGGATATAGTCGAGCAGCGAGGTCTTGCCGTGATCGACGTGACCCATGACGGTCACCACCGGGGCACGTGGCAACTGCTCGGCGTCGGCATGTTCTTCGCCGCCGGTGGCAAGCAATGCTTCCGGATCATCCAGTTTTGCGGCGTGCGCGGTGTGGCCCATTTCCTCGACCAGAATCATCGAGGTCTCCTGGTCTAGCACCTGGTTGATGGTGACCATCTGGCCGAGCTTCATCAATTGCTTGATGACCTCGGATGCCTTTACCGACATCTGGTGCGCGAGCTCGGCGACGGTGATCGTTTCCGGCACATACACGTCTTTCACGATCGCTTCAGTCGGCACCTGGAAATTGCTTTCGCGATCGTCGCCGTGCGACTGTCGACGCCCCTTAGGCCCGGCACGCCAGCCATCGCGACCGCCGCCGGTATTGCCGCGCGTCTTCAGGCCGCCACTGCGTTTTTTCGCATCTTCCTGCCACGTAGACGAAACATTGGCCGACTTGATCGACTTCTTGTCGACAGTAGCGGGTTTTTTGTCATCCTTCTTCTCGCCGGGCTTTTTCTCAGCCGGCTTGTGCAGCGTGCCCTCGGCAGCTTTCGCAACCGGTACGGGCTCGGGCGCCTTGATCGCGCGACGTGGCGCATTCATCATGGCCTTGATTTGCGCAACCTCATCAGCGACCGCCTTGCGCGCAACTTCCGTCGCGGCGGCTTTTTCAGACGCATCGCGCGCCGCGTCCTTCGCCAGCTGGGCTGCCTTCTTGCTTGCTTCCTCGGCCGCTAGACGTTTCTTTTCCTCGGCAGCCGTTTCATCCGCTTTGGCTTCGCCTACTTTCTCGCTGGTCGCTTTCTTGACTTCACCTTCCGCCTGTTGCA
>Ga0366773_1005_pt1 | contig 44942 bp, 50 predicted proteins | sample BONcelHN113001D8_FD_207071 | JGI IMG/M metagenome (GOLD analysis project Ga0366773, IMG submission 207071) | Enriched cells from coal bed in the Powder River Basin, Montana, United States - BONCAT cells N11 rep2 HSBNCT.N11.300.1.D8 ...
CATCTGGTGTCAATAGCTCGGAAAATAGCGAGCCAAAACCTGCGAGCCATTGCAAATACTCCTCCCCCTTGAGGTTCCCATATTTTTTCTTCGTGTTAAGCGGGAACGGCGGTGATGTAAATATCAGCTGCACCTTTCCCCTGATGGCATCCAAATCTTGGTGCTTCAGTACATTCTCAGACAGCCCACGAAGCATCATCCCCAACTCAGTGGAATATGCCGTGCTTTTAGGCAAAGTCATCAAATTCTGCGGTAAGCGCCTATTTGCACTCAATTTAGCCCCTCCAAAACCCTAATTATTTCGATTCCCACAACATCCAAATTGACCCGCACCTGCCAAGGCGAGAGCCTACCGATTCACTCATCATCCACGTCAAGGCCCACGGCCTCAGCCAAAATTCTTGCGGCAAGCCCAGTCATGCTTACTTTTTCACCGAGCCGCTCCTGCTCCGCTCCAGCCGCCGCCATCAATGCTGCGTGAAGTTTCGGCGAAACACGTAGAAACACCGTCTTTGTCGAAGGAGTTGTGACCTTGGCTTTCAAGTCTGATGATTTCTTTTTGCGCATAAATGACCTCAGATATCAATGCTAGCACATATAGCTACGACAGCACAGCTATATGTGCTAGCATTGATATCTGATTTTTAAAACATGTCATTTGCATCGAACCGATCACGCCAATTCGAAAACTCCCTGACCATTCGCACATAAAAATCCGGTGGCGCGTCAAAATCCTTCAGCAACACGTTGTATCGAACGGCGCCTGCACGCCAGGCCTCAGTTAACCTTTCCTGCAAATCTACTAGCAACCAACATGTGAGTTGCATAAGGCAATGGCGCTCGTGAACTGAACGACTCTCAAATGGCACCCGCCCATCCTTCAATAGTACGTTCCCGATACCGAGCCGTTTCGATACAAAATCTCGTAGATGAATATGCTCATATCGCGACGTCATGAGAAAACACAAATGGCGCATGACCTCAAAATGTGCCAACTGCCAATTTTCAGGAAAGACCTTCTGACCGTCAAACAGACGACCGATATCGAATAACAACGTCAACACATCCCTGTCGTACTGTATTGGCTTGGTCGCAGGCGCATCTCGAAAGTCATATCCGCAAACATGACAGTAAGAGAGCGGCGGAACATGGATGGCATCATGTTTCGCCATATCTAGACGATGGGCGGCAACTACTGCCTGGCATGCCGGACACCGGTCCATCAGCATTACCTCATGACGCACGCATAACGTATTGAGCGCTAGTCGCCACTGCGTACGAAAATAGGGGGTTTCATCTTCAGCCAAACATAGTGGGCAAAATTGCAAGCCGAACCCTTGCCGTTTGCGGTGATACATCTTCTGCACGAGAATCCAATCCAACACGCCGGTCAGCCGGAATCTCCGATAAAGCACACCCTCGTATTGTCGAATCGTCGTACGCCGTGCAACGCCATCTGGCGTTCCAGTTCGCAGACAAAGCTCATCCAACAACCAAGATGGCGCAAGCCGATCAATGTCGCGATTCCAGACTTGTAATCGATTGCCGAAAATGAGATTGCAGAACGTCTGAACCTTCAAGCCATGACCATGAGCGAGGCGCACTAACCAGCAAGACAGAAGTTCGTTGGAAAGAGGCTTGTAACGTATCGGCCATAGCGACGACGTCAAACCTCGCATGGCCATCAATTACGGCGATACTGCTTGCGCTTGGATGGAGGAACCCAATGAAGCGAGTTGATTCGGTCGAGTGTGATGCATTCGGATTTACTGCGGATCGCATCGACCGCCAGTTCTTTGACCAAGTCACACATGTCCCCCAAAGTCCCTTCACTGCGCGTGTGAATAGCCAGCATCGTGGACGCATCCTTGAGGTTCGAAGGTTTCTTCAGTGGCATACGCAATTCGAGAGTCGCCAATAGCGAGCCAAACTCATTATTGGCCTTCCAGAGTGGCAATTCTTCCGGAGTAAACCGGCTGGACATTTGCGGATCCGTATTGAATGCGTTGTAAGCATCCTCTATTCCCGCTGCAACGATGGTCACCATCGTTTCGTTTCCCAAGCTTTTCAAGGCATTTCGAAATTCCTGCTGACGATTCAAACTTCCAGCAATCAGATGATGAATTTCATCCACGATGAGCATCTTCACATCCATTTGACGAAACAGTTTCTTGATCTGCGAATACTTTTCCACGACAGAGGCCGTAGGCTTATACGGCGTCATGAGTTGATCCAATATTCGGGTATAGAAATCTGAGATGTCCGGTTTTGGCGGAGCCTCCACCATAAGAACTGGGCAAATTGTCACTTCATTAGCCGCATCAAGGTCTGGCAAGTGTTGGGATATGAAGCGCCGGAGTATCGATGTTTTTCCATTGAACGATGGCGCCACAAGCAGCATATTCGGCATTCGTGTAATGCGAGGATACGACAACAGTTCCTCCATACGCGCGAGGATGCGCCTCGCATCCTTATATCCAAGCCAAGTGCCTTGTCGGATTGCGTTAATCCTCTCTTCATCGCTGCTCGCAATAAGAGCAGTAGCATTTTCGCCGAGATGCGGATAGGAATTTCCCACTAGTCGTCCTCCAGTGGAACAACGGCTTCAGGGTCATAGCCCCGCACTCCAGGCGCAGGCATAGACGGCGCAGAATTGCTGACCGTCGGCAGATCATCGGCTCTTTGTTTGCGCGCTTTTTCATGTTGGACGCGACGCTGCTGAGCCCTCCGGGCGGATTTAGTCTTTTCGGCAGCCTCTTCCTCGATCTTGCGCTGCTCGTTTATCAAGGCGAAGACCGCCTTTTCATTTTCATGCGGAATGCCGCGTTCATCTGCACTCCGGTGTGCTTCGCGCAACTCCCAGATGCTCACGGGCGGCAAGCTGGTGTCGCGGTAAGGGATGGCGAAATGGCGCTTACCGATTTCATCGAAAAAGTACAGCGCGCTGATATCACGTGGATCTCGGTGAAAGCGGAATTTACGCTTGTGTTTCTTGAATTCTGGATGGGGAGTATTGATCCACGGCCGCAGCACGTCGTGATAGTAATGAACGTCGTCGATTAGTACACCGTAGTTCTGGACCGTGCGCTCGAAGAACGGCATAAAGTTGATACGTAGTCGCTCTTCATCCAACCTACGCGCCGGCAGACCGCGGCCCGGCTTATCTTTAGTACCGAGTAAACCTTCCCGCCATTTCGCCAGTGGCGACATGCCGATACCGTCATGCCTCTTTTGGTGGTATTTCGCGAAGAACAGGATCAGCCACCGCTCGAGTTCGCCAAACGTCATGCAGGCATGTCCTTCGGAATCGTATTCACCTTTCTCGGCTGGACCGGAAAAAGTTGCTCCCTTCAGGCCCGTGAGCCCAGTGGAAACCGTTCCCATCATTCGCTCAATGTGCCCACCGAACCGCGGCTTTTTCACCGGACGAAGATGAAGATCGATGTCGTACTCCTTGCAAGCGACCTTTAACATGTCTCCGCGAAATTCGCGTGCATTGTCCATGTGGAGTACGCCCATCGTTCCCCAGCACGGCCAGTCGACAGAGGTAACGTTCAGACGCGTTAGCCATTTTTCCTTTGGAAGAATGGCATGCGAGATGCACATGCCTGCAGACATGGCAGATGGTGCATCAAGCGAAAGGTGCATCCCTAGGCAAACGCGGCTATAGACGTCGATCGCCAACGTGATCCAGACACGCTTGATCGACTTGCGATAGATGTCGTCGACGATGACAACGGGCAGCTCGGTGTGATCGATTTGCACCATGGCCAACGGCCAATCTGCATCCGGTATGCTTCCCTTAATTGGGTCGAACCGATCGTGAGCGGCCGCCTCCCCCTTTCTTCTCGCAATCCGTTCTCGGCCGGCTGTATGGTTTAAACGAGTGCGGATTGTATTGATCGCGGGGAGCGGCAGATTCGCATTAGAACAACGCCTACGTATTTCTACAATCGTCTCCGCAATCGAGCGCTGTTGTTCCGTATCGTAACAATTTTCTATTGAATCACTGATGATTGTTTCGACTTCCGGAAGAAGTCTTGCCTTTCGCTTCCCGCCTTTTCCACCGGGATTCTGCAGGAGTGACGAAAGTAACCCAGTGCTTTTAAAAGCGGTGATCCAACGATAAATAGTCGCGCGACTAACGCCTGCCATGGCAGCCGCCTGTTCAGCCAAGGCAGCAGAATGTAGGTAAGTCGTGTTGAGTAACGGTTCAATATGTCGGCGCCGTTCATCCGCCAGTCGCCAATCCTCCTCGGAAACGCTCGACAAGTCGCGCTCAACGGTCTCGGGATCCGCGCCTTCACGAATTCTTTTCGGCGGCTCAAGGCCACCGATCTTCAGAAACACTTTCTCCCCGGATTCCAGTTCCTTCGCCATCACGAGATTGATGTCTGCCAATGCGACTATCACGTACTCTCGGCCGTCGTGCGTGACAACTGCACCCTCGCGAAGCCAAAGTTGTACTGGCCCTGCCTTGCTCATTGCACGCCTTTCGGGAGATGAAGAATTGCGTGGTGATCGATAAGCCTATCCCAATCGACGTTCACTTGTCGTGTCACGACCGTGTGCCAAATTACAGGGATCCAATGCAATCGATCGGCGATATCGTCAGCCAGTTGATCTATGAGCCTGTCGGGAGATGCCCGCCCGCCGGCGTCATCCATTAGACTGAGCACTCTTGCGATATCTTTCTCAGCTGGCGCCACATTCCGATATTCCCGTAGGAATTTAATGTTTGCTAGCTTCGGAGTGCGAATATCCGTCTCTGTTGTGATTCGAAATTCCCAGCCCGAATCGAGCGCATATTTTTCTGCGGCGGCGAATTTTGCTTCGTATTTGCCAGCATTCCGACGTAGGTCGTCTGAATGCTTAATTTCGGTCAGAAGAGGTTTGCGTCTCTGGCCGGTGGAAGTCTCAGGGCGATAGTAGACAAGGACGTCCGGCGTATAACCTTTCAATATGCCGGGTACCGGGATGGTGATTGGCTGCGTATCGAATCGCTCTACCTGATCGTCGAAATCCAGGAGGAGCATGTACTCCTTTTCCAGCAAGGACTCGAATGCGTCCATATGCACATTCTTGCTGCTTGCGAAGCTACCGGTAACAACCAAGTGATTCTTGGGAATCTTCCGTACAGCCATAACCCTCCTCATGGAGCGTAAGCACTGATCCCCATATCATCCGAACGCAACTCTTGAAGCGTTCGGCGTTTCCAAAAAGAAATTAATGAGGACGACGTTGAAACTTGGTAATTCGACTTTATGTAGGAAAAGTCAAAGTTATTCTTTGACAAGCATTTTAACCAACATAGAGGAACAAGCAATGTCCGATAATCTTCATATCCGCCGTCCGCAGGATCCAACGAAAATTAATATTCACGAAAGCTGGGAGCTCGAATATTGGAGCAAAGAATTTAAGGTCTCAAAAGATCGATTGATCCAAGCCGTCAAAGCAGTCGGTCCCACAGTAACCGCAGTAAAAAGGCATTTGGGCGTTTAGCCAGAAAGGCGGCAAGTGGACCGTCTACTTGCCGCCAACTTGCGCGTCCCGTGCACGATAGAATGAACACGACGCACCTCTACATGCATTGACACATGCCGATCAAGATATTCCTTGACACCGAATTTACCGACTTCATTGACTGCCACTTAATCAGTCTTGGCATGGCGGCCGCATCTGGCGATGATTTCTACGTAGAGGTGCCATATCCGGATGAGGCGTGTAGCGAATTTGTGCGCGAAGCGGTCATTCCGCTACTGGGCAAGATTCCCGACGCGCAGTGTGCGTTTGATGACTTGCGCACCAAGATTCTTGATTGGCTGAACACGGTCAGAAAGGAAGACGATGTCGAAATTTGCTTCGACTATCAAACCGACTGGGACCTGTTCATTGATGCGCTGGATTACCGAGTACCGGAATGGTGTAGGTCACGGCTCGTAGCCAGAAATATCAATGAATTGTTTCTCTATGCGTTCCACAAGAAGCATGGACTGCCAGAACACTATGCACTTTACGATGCACAGGCCAATCGTTATGCATTCCGAGAACGACCGGATGTCGCAAGTTAACGATGTGGCCTAAACATCAGTTTCCTCATATGCGCCTGCTCATCCTTTCAGACCTGCATCACGAACTCTGGAAAAATTTCGCACCACGTATCGATCCGTCCCCGAGTCGGCCAGATGTCGTTATTCTGGCGGGGGACATCAATACAGGGGCGAATGCCGTTGAATGGGCCGCCCAGACATTTTCCGGAATTCCGGTTCTCTATGTACACGGAAATCATGAAGCGTATGGCAAGAACCTCGAAGATGCGCAAAAGGACATTGCAACAGCAGCGGCGCTTACCGAGAACGTTCACTTCCTGGACTGTGACGAATATCGAATCGGCGATGTCCGCTTTCTGGGCGCGACGCTTTGGACGGATTTCCGGCTTTTCGGCGACGACGATCGGCAAGCAGCTATGCGCACAGCAGAAGCCGTCATGGTGGATTACAAGCGCATTAGATTGGCATCAAAAGAGTATCGGAAACTGCGAGCTGCAGATACAGCTCAATTCCACTCCATGCACCGCTCTTGGCTCGTACAGAAGCTAGCAGAGCCATTCAACGGCAAAACGGTAGTCATTACGCATATGGCGCCGTCAATGCGATCGGTTGCAGAACAATACGCTAGCGACCCTGCATCCGCCGCATTCGCTTCGCGGCTGGACGATCTAGTTAGCCAGGCTGATATTTGGGTGCATGGTCATATGCACGATTCGTTCGACTATCAGATTGAAAAGTGCCGGGTCGTTTGCAATCCGTGCGGCTATATGACCCGTGGCGGTGGAATGGAGAACGACCTATTCGACCCTAGCTTCGTCGTCGAAGTAGATGTTATCTAAATTAGTCTCACCACTATTTACACTTTGTCTCAATACTAAGTGCCACAAAATGGACTGAATTCGGCAGCTTGTCTCGCAACTTACTGATCGTCCACAGCCGAACAACTCAAGACTGACTAGCGGTTCGCTGGCGGCATGCAGGGTCTGTTGCCGCCAGCGGGCGCGCAGGTGCGGCGCAACGGTATACTCGCGCCACGTGACATCGTCGCTGCCAACGACGCGCGGTCGTTCTGCGGGCCGGTCGAGGATTGCGAAGCCATCCAAGGCACTCACGTCCAGCACCACTTCCAGGAATAAGAGAACGCATGAGCACCCACGACACTGGCCTTCAAAAAATCAACTCGCCCGCCAACGTATTGTTCGCCAGCCTGATCGGCACCACGATCGAATTCTTCGATTTCTATATTTATGCGACGGCGGCGGTGCTGGTGTTTCCCAGACTGTTCTTCCCGTCCGCAAGCCCGACTGCGGCCATGCTGCAATCGCTGGCAACCTTCGCCATCGCCTTCTTTGCGCGGCCGGTCGGCTCGGCGGTGTTCGGGCACTATGGCGATCGCATCGGCCGCAAGGCAACACTGGTCGCGGCGCTGCTGACAATGGGCGTGTCGACGGTGGCGATCGGACTGCTTCCTACCTATGAAACGATCGGCACGCTGGCGCCCCTGCTGCTGGCGCTGTGCCGCTTCGGGCAGGGCCTGGGCTTGGGCGGCGAATGGGGCGGTGCGGTACTGCTGGCGACCGAAAATGCGCCGCCGGGCAAGGTCGCCTGGTACGGCTGCTTTCCGCAACTGGGTGCGCCACTGGGCTTCTTTTTGTCGGGCGGCATTTTCCTGTTGCTCAGTAACGTATTGACCGACGCGCAGTTCTTCAGCTACGGCTGGCGCATTCCGTTTGTGGCCAGCGCCGTGCTGGTACTCGTCGGTCTATATGTGCGGTTGAAAATCACCGAGACGCCGGCCTTCCAGAAAGTCCTGGAGCACGGCGAGCGCGTGAAGGTGCCGCTGGCGACGCTGTGCCGTGACCATGCGCGCATGCTGGTCCTTGGCACCGTGATTGCGCTCGCGACATTCGTATTGTTTTACTTGATGACGGTGTTTGCGCTGAGCTGGGGCACCACCGCGCTCGGCTATTCGCGCATGGCGTTCCTGATCCTGCAGTTGTTCGCCGTGGTGTTCTTTGCGCTGACGATCCCCGCCTCGGCCTTGCTCGCCGACCGCTACGGACGCCGCATCACCATGATCCTGGTCTCGGTCGCGATCATCCTGTTTGGCTTGCTGATGGCGCCCCTGTTTGTTGCGAACAGCATCATCGGCGTGACCTTCTTCCTCTCGCTCGGGCTCGCCCTGATGGGAATGACCTATGGTCCGCTCGGCACCATGCTGTCCGAACTGTTTCCTCCGGCGATCCGTTACACCGGCGTCTCACTGACATTCAACCTCGGCGGCATCTTCGGCGCCTCGCTGGCACCGTATGCAGCCACCTGGCTGGCCACGCATTACGGCTTGCGCTACGTTGGCTACTATCTGTCGATCTCCGCCGGACTGACCCTGCTGGCGCTGCTGCTGGTCGGCAAATCGGATCACGCAACCGGAAAATAAGAACGCGCGCGCTTCCCTGCGAAAGCGCGCGCCCATGCGACGGATGCTCAGTGCGCAGCCAGGCCCTTGAGTCGCGGCTGGGCCTCGACCAGTTCCAGTTGGGCATGGCCGCTGCCGACCTTGAATACACTGACGGTCTCGGATAGCGCGCTCGCCTGTTCCTGCAATGACGCAGCTGCTGCGGCAGCCTGTTCCACCAGCGCGGCGTTTTGCTGGGTAACCTGATCCATCTGGCTGATCGCCGTATTCACCTGCTCGATGCCGGCACTCTGTTCCTGGCTGGCGGCGAGGATGTCGCTCATGATGTCGGTCACATGCTTGACGCTGGTGACCACCTCCTTCATCGTCTCGCCGGCCTGCGCCACCAGCTTGCTGCCGGTACCGACCTTGTCCACCGAATCGTCGATCAGACCCTTGATCTCCTTGGCGGCATTGGCCGATCGCTGCGCCAGGCTGCGCACTTCGCTCGCCACCACGGCAAAGCCGCGGCCCTGCTCGCCGGCGCGGGCTGCTTCAACCGCAGCATTCAGCGCAAGAATATTCGTCTGGAACGCAATACCATCGATGACGCCGATGATGTCGACGATACGCTTGGCCGATTGGTCGATGGATGCCATCGTCGTCACCACCTGGGACACCACGCTGCCGCCGCGGACCGCGACGTCGGAAGCGGAGATCGCGAGCTGATTCGCCTGACGCGCGTTATCTGCGTTCTGCTTGACGGTGGAGGTCAGCTCTTCCATCGAGGAGGCGGTTTCTTCCAGTGATGCGGCCTGCTGCTCGGTGCGGCTGGACAGATCCAGGTTGCCGGCAGCGATCTGGGTGGTCGCCGTGCCGATTGATGCGCTTCCCTCCCGCACCTTGGCCACCGTCAGTGTGAGCTGGGATTGCATTCGTTGCAGACCCTCCATCAGGCGGCCCATTTCATTGCGCGATCTCACGTTGATCGTGCGCGTCAGGTCGCCCGCCGCGATTGTGTTGAACTGGATCAGCATTTCCTGCAGCGGCCCATCAATGGCGCGAACCAGGTAAAAGGCCGAAATCGCCACTACCAGCAGTCCCGCCAGAACGCCGCCAACCGCCGCCATGCGGAAGCGGCCATACAGCGTCTGGCTTTCTTCGTAGCCGGTCGCCGCCGCCTTGGTCTGGGCATCGGCCAGCGCGTCGGCACTCTTCTGCAGCGCCTCGTAAAGCACCGGCCCGCGTTCCAGCAGGATGACGTTGGCGTCGTCAATCAGGCCGTCGCGCAAGGCGCCGATCAGGTCGTTGTTCAATTCCTTCACGTACAGCTTGCGCTTCTCGGTCACATCCGCGGCAAGCGCCTTTTCCGCATCGTCGTTGACCGGCAGCGACAGGTATTTCTGCCATGCCGCTTCGGACTCGGCAAACAGGCCTTCGGCGCGCTTGATGGTATCGTCCGCGCCCAGCTCGCTCGGCCGCATCGCGACGCGGTACAGCGCCGCGCGCGCCTGCAGCAGGTCCTGCATCATCAGGTGAATCGATTCGGAGGACGCCATTTCATGGGTGTACATATTCTGTACGGTGCCGTTGGTTGCACGCAGTCCAAGTACCCCCATCGCGCCGCCCACAATCAGCATCACGCCCATGAAGCCCATGGTGAGGAGCAGGCGCAGTTTGATGGATAAATTATTTAGCATGGCGAATGAAAGGAATCAGGTTAAAGAAAGGCGCGACCCGGGCCAGCCGTGAGGCCGTCGCGCCGCCAGCGCGGCCGTCCACGGGTCACGGTCCTGAAAAGCGGAAACGATGCCAGCGGCACTGCTGCTGTTTCACAAAGGAAACGCCTTAAGTATATCGAGCGCGCACAAAGGCGTCGACCGAATCCCGCCGGGCGGACAAAAAGAGACATGGCAGAAAACAAAATCATGTTTTTTTGCTATGCCGATCCACGCGCACGGGCAACCCTTTCCTGTGCGCTAACGACCGGCTCGTCCGCCTCGTCTTCCAGCAGGAAGCCGCCGCTCTGGTGGGCCCACAGGCGCGCATACAGCCCCCCGCGCTGCAGCAGATCGCGATGCGACCCCTCCTCGACAATGCGGCCGCGATCCAGCACGATCAGCCGATCCATTGCCGCGATGGTGGACAGGCGGTGCGCGATCGCGACCACGGTTTTTCCTTCCATCAGCTGGTACAGGCTGGCCTGGATGGCGGCTTCCGCTTCCGAATCGAGCGCGCTGGTGGCTTCGTCCAGCAAGAGGATGGGCGCGTCCTTCAGCATCACGCGGGCAATCGCAATGCGCTGTCGCTGGCCGCCGGACAGCTTGACGCCGCGCTCACCTACATGCGCGTCGTAACCAGTGCGTCCCTTTGCGTCGCTCAACGTCAGGATGAAGTCGTGCGCTTCCGCCCGCTTCGCAGCCGCAATCATGTCGCCCTCGCTCGCATCGGGCCGGCCATATAGAATATTGTCGCGCACCGAGCGATGCAGCAGCGAGGTATCCTGCGTCACCATGCCGATCTGCGCGCGCAGGCTGCCCTGCGTGACATGCGCGATGTCCTGGCCGTCGATCACAATCCTGCCTTTCTGCAGATCGTAAAAACGAAGCAGCAGATTCACGATGGTCGACTTGCCCGCACCGGAGCGGCCGACAAGCCCGACCTTTTCCCCCGCGCGAATGGTCAGGTGCAGCTGGTCGATCACGGTATGCGCGCCGCCATAGTTGAAGCCGATCTGCTCAAACCGCAGCTCGCCGCGCGTCACGCGTAGCGGCACGGCATCCACGGCATCGGTCACGGCATGCACGCGCGACAGCGTATTGATGCCGTCCTGCACAGTGCCGACCTGTTCGAACAGGGTCGACATTTCCCACATCACCCAGTGCGACATGCCGTTCAGCCGTAGCGCCATGGCAGTCGCAGCGGCGACCGCGCCGACGCCGAGCTGGCCCTGCATCCACAAACGCAGGGCGACCCCGGCGGTGCCGAGGATCAGCAACATGCTCAGCGTGTGGTTGACGATTTCAAACCCGCTGACCAGCCGCATCTGCCCGTGCACCGTCGTCATGAATTCCTGCATGGCGCTGCGCGCATACTCCGCTTCGCGGCCGCCGTGCGAAAACAGTTTCACGGTACCGATGTTGGTATAGGCATCGGTGATGCGCCCGGTCATCAACGAGCGCGCATCTGCCTGCCGGCGCGACACATGACTCAGGCGCGGCACGAAGTAGCGCAGCGAGCAGCAATAGCACAAGGCCCACACGGCAAATGGCAGCATCAGCCAGCGATCGAAGGTCCCGACCACGCTGACCAGCGTAACAAAATAAATCACGACGAAGACCAGGATGTCGCCCGTGATCAAGCACACGTCGCGCACCGCGAGCGCCGTCTGCATCACCTTGGTGGCGACACGTCCGGCAAACTCGTCCTGGTAGAAGCCCATGCTCTGGTTCAGCATCAGGCGGTGAAAATTCCAGCGCAACTGCATCGGAAAATTGCCTGCCAGCGTCTGATGCTTGAAGAAGGTCTGCAGCGCGACCAGCACGGCACTCAGCAGCACGAGGACTGCCAGCAGCGTCAGCCTGGCGCCTTCCTCCTGCCACAGCAGTGCCGGCTCGACCTTGGTCAGCCAGTCAACGATGTATCCCATCATGCCGAACAGCAAGGCCTCGAACGCGCCCGTCGCCGCAGTCAGCAGGATCATGCCCACGAGGTACCGCCTCGCGCCGCGCGTGCACGCCCAAATAAACGCCATAAAGCCCTGCGGCGGCGTGGCGGGAGCATCTTCCGCGTACGGATACAACAACTTCTCAAACCAGGCCAGCATGCACTTCCCCAAAGACAAGATCGCGTGCGTTCTCGCACCAGGTGGAACAAAGCGCGATTATCGCGCAGTCACGCGCGCTGCGGCGCCACGAAGCGCTTTCTATTCGGCGCACCTTCCGCTACTCTACCGGCATCGCTCACCCACTTCGCGCGCGCCCATGCTCATCGCAAAACTGTTTCATATTCTCGGCTTCACGGTCTGGATCGGCGGGATGTTCTTTGCCCATCACGCCTTGCGTCCGTCCGCCGCATCGATCTTGCAGCCGCCGCAGAGATTGCCGCTGCTGGCAGCGGCCATGGCCCGCTTTTTCATGTGGGCCTGGATCGCGATTGCGCTGATCATGGCCAGTGGCCTGTACATGATGGCGCTGCTCGGGCGCCCCGCACTCTTTGTGACGTTAATGTTTGTGATCGGTGTGGTGATGATGCTGATCTTCGCGCACCTGTTCTTTGCGCCAAACCGCCGCCTGCAACGCGCCGTGACGGCGCAGGATTGGCCGGCGGCTGGCGCGGCAATGGCGCACATCCGCACACTGGTCCATGTCAACCTGATGCTGGGGCTGATCACCATCGTGATCGGCACGCTGGGCCCGCTGGTATAGCGCCGATTAGGGCGGCACGCGCGCAGAGGAGTGCGGGCTCACCGGCCGCGGCAAGGCATGACGGCAATGCGTTTCGTCCGACGGTAGAATCCAAGCACCGCCCACTTCGGCCACTTCGTCCATGCCTCCTGCTTTCAGCCAGTTGCCCGCCACGCTCAGCCGCTTCACCCATAAGCCCGCGGTGCGGCGTACTGCAGTAGGCATACTGGCGTTTGTTGTTCTGCTCGGGCTGTTTGGCTACTTTGTGCTGCCCGGCATCGTCAAGTCGCAGGCGGAAAAAATCCTCACGCAGAAGCTGCATCGCAGCACCACCATCGGCAAGGTGGACATCAATCCCTACACGCTGCGGATCACGCTGCACGACTTCCGTGTACAGGAACCCGGCAGCGATGGAGTCTTCGCCAGCTTTGACGCGCTGACCGTCGGCATGTCCTACCAGTCGCTGTGGCGGCTAGCGCCGGTCGTGCATGAACTGCAATTGATCGGGCCTTACCTGCACCTGGTGCGCAAGGACGCAACGCATTACAACATCGATGACCTGCTGGCATTGGCGCATGATCCGTCGCAGCCGCCTTCTGCGGCACCGGCGCGCTTCTCGCTTTTCAATATCCGGATCGATCAGGGTCGCATCGACTTTGAAGACAAGCCGACCGGCGCGCACCATGCGGTGACGGATCTGAGGCTGGGCATTCCGTTCATCTCCTCGCTGCCTTCGCAGGCGGAGGTCTATGTGCAGCCGCTTCTCAGCGCAAAGGTGAATGGCGCGCCGCTGCTGCTCAAAGGCAAGGCGCGGCCGTTCTCCAATCCGCGCGACGCCGCGATGGATCTCGATCTCGACCGGATTGACCTCACTTCCTATCTGCAATACATTCCAGGCAACGTCCACTTCAAGGTGCCAAGCGCGCTGCTGGACGTGCATCTCACCGCGAGCTTCCGGCAATCCAGGGACCAGGCGCCGGCACTGACACTCAACGGCGAGTTGCGCCTGCATGCGGTGCGGGTCAACACCGAAAGCGGTCAGCCCATCGCCCGGCTCGCCTCGGCCGTCATCCAGTTGCACGAGGCCAAACCGTTCGGCGGGCAGGTGGATATCGCACGACTGACACTGGACCGCCTGGAGGCGCATGTCGCACGCGACGCTAAAGGGCAGTTGAATCTTGCCAATCTGCTGACGCCGGCCACCCCCGCCGTTCCCACACCACGCAAGAAGGACGTTGCGGCAACACCCGCCCCTGCGGGCCCCGCGATTTCGCTGGCGCAACTCGACATACGCGACGCCACACTGCATTACACCGACGCACAACAAGCCCAGCCACTGCAGGCGGACATCAGCAAGATCGATCTGCACGCCCGTGGCCTGACGCTGGACGGCGCGAAAAAGGCGATCTCGCTTGACGCGCTGCGGTCGGATGGCGCGCACCTCGCACTGGTGCATGGCAAGCCGCGCAAGGCAGTGGCCAGTGACGCCGCGCGCTCACCGCCAGCAGCATCCCGCGCGAGCGGGGACGCGCCTTATCTGGTCACGGTCAGGCGGCTTGGCATCAGCAACTGGACCGCGCGCCTGGAGGATCGCAGCGTGTCGCTTCCAGCGGTGACGACAATCGCCCCGCTCAGCCTCACCATGAACAACCTGTCGAGCGCGCCCGGTGCACGAAGCCAGCTGGACCTGAAGGCTGCGGTCAACCAGAACGGGCAGCTTGCGGTAAAAGGTTCGCTCGGCATTGCCCCGCTGTACGCTGACCTCGCGCTGGACTTGCGCAATGTCGACATCATGCAGGCACAGCCTTATGTCACCGAAGATATCAATATCCTTGTTACGCGCGCCAACCTATCGGGCAAGGGTGCGCTGCGCCTGGAGCGGGCAAAAAACGGCGAACTGAACGGCGGCTATCGGGGCAGCCTCACGCTGGGCAACGTGGCGACAGTCGACAAGATGAGCGCCAACGATTTCCTGCGCTGGCGCGCCTTGTCCTTCGATGGCATGGCGCTGAAGCTAAAGCCTTTCTCGCTGACTGTCGACCGCGTCTCGCTCGATGATTTTTTCGCACGCGTGATCATTGATCCGACCGGCCGTCTCAATTTGCAGGATGTACAGCGCAGCGAAGTGGGGCACAAGAGCGTGACTGACGAGGCGCAAGTGGAAGAGAAATCGACTGCCCGCGGCAACAGCAAGACGGTTGTGCTGCCCGCGCCCGGCAAGCCGGCACGGGCCATGCCACCGATCAAGATCGGCAAACTAGTGCTGCAAGGCGGCCAGGTACGCTTTACCGACAACTTCATCAAGCCGAATTACAGTGCAAACCTGATGAAGTTCGGCGGCACGGTCACCGGTCTCTCCTCCGATCCTGACACCAACGCCAGCGTCGATCTGAAAGGCCTGGTCAACAGTGCGCCGCTGGCCATCGCGGGGCGGGTCAATCCGCTGAAAGGCGACCTCTCGCTCGACCTGAAGGCCGAAGTGCGCGGCATGGAAATGGCGCCGCTCTCGCCCTACTCGGGGCGCTATATCGGCTACGGCATCGAGAAGGGCCGTTTATCCTTCGACGTTGCCTACAAGGTGGAAAATCGCGTGCTAACCGCACAGAACCGCGTGATCCTCGAACAACTCACGCTGGGCGACAAGGTGGACAGCCCGACCGCGCCCGCGCTGCCGGTCCGTTTCGCCCTCGCGCTGCTGCGCGATCGCAATGGCGTCATCGACGTCAACCTGCCGATCGGCGGCTCGCTGGACGACCCGCAGTTTTCGATCGGCGGCATCATCGTGCGCATCTTTGTCAACATCATCACAAAGGCGGTGACTGCACCATTCAGCCTGCTTGCCTCGGCCTTTGGCGGCGGCGAAAATCTGTCGTACCTGGCATTCGATGCCGGCCATGCCAGGTTAAGGGACAAAGCGACCGATAAACTGGGAGCAATGGTCAAGGCCTTGAACGACCGCCCCGCACTCAAGCTCGAAATCACCGGCCGTTATGACCCGCAAGCGGATCGGGACGGCTTGAAACACGCGCTGGTCGAACGCAAGGTACGTGCGCTGAAACTGCGGGACATGGCGGCACGCAGCGAATCAGTCGAAGCCGGCAAGGTCGCGGTCATGCCAGCTGAGTATCCGGCGCTGTTGAAGCGCGTCTACAAGGATGAAAAGTTTCCCAAGCCGCGCAACGTGATTGGCTTGCAAAAGGATGTGCCGGTGGCCGAGATGGAACGCCTGATGATAGAGAACACGACGGTTTCCGACAACGACCTGATCGATCTTGGCAACCGGCGCGCCCAGGCAACCAAGGACTGGCTCACCGCGCACGGCGGCCCCGCCGATCGCATCTTCCTCCTCGCGGCAAAATCCGGTAGCGACGCGGGTTCGGGCGACAAGGCGCCGGCCATGCGCGTGGATTTTTCGCTGCGCTAAGCACGCCCATATCTTGCGCTTCCGTCGTTGCGCACGACGGCCAGCGCTTGCAGGGCGGCCCGCGGACGTTGCGCGTTTCGCGGTTTGTCAAGACTGGCGCATTCATCCGATTTGCGTATCATCTAGCGCTCGTTTCCCCTTACCTGATCGTTCATGCTGCCTTCCATCGAACAACGCCTTGCCGCTGAACTGGCGGCCAAACCCCAGCAAGTCGCCGCTGCCGTCAACCTGCTGGACGAAGGCGCGACCGTGCCCTTCATCGCCCGCTACCGCAAGGAAGTCACCGGCGGCCTGGACGACACGCAACTGCGCCTGCTGGAAGAGCGTCTGCGTTACCTGCGCGAACTGGAAGACCGTCGCGCCGCGATTATCGGTTCCATCGAGGAACAGAAGAAGATGACACCGGCGCTGCTGGACGCCATTTTGCATGCGGAGGACAAGACTCGCCTGGAAGACTTGTACCTTCCCTACAAACAGAAGCGCCGCACGAAAGCGCAGATCGCCATCGAAGCCGGGCTCACGCCACTGGCTGAGGCCCTGCTGGGAAACCCCGCGCTGCACCCCGAACAGGAAGCCGCCCGTTATCTGAAACCCGCGTTTACCATCGACGGCGTCGACAACCCCGGCGTGCCCGATGCCAAAGCGGCGCTCGACGGCGCGCGCCAGATCCTGATGGAACGGTTCGCGGAAGACGCGGCGCTGCTGCAGGCACTGCGCGACTACCTGACTGAACATGGCATCGTCGAGTCGAAAGTGGTCGAAGGCAAGCAGGATGCAGGCGAAAAATTTGCTGATTATTTCGACTATTCGGAGACCTTGTCGACCATCCCTTCGCATCGCGCGCTGGCGCTGTTCCGCGGGCGGCGCGAAGAAATGCTGAACGTCAACCTGCGCCTCGATACCGAAGAGGAAAAACCGAAATGGGACGCGCCGCACAATCCTTGCGAAGGCCGCGTTGCCGCGCGTTTCGGCATCAGCAATCAGGGCCGCGCTGCGGACAAATGGCTCGCCGATACGGTGCGCTGGACCTGGCGCGTCAAGGTGTTCATGCATCTCGAGACGGAGCTGATGACCGCACTGCGCGAACGTGCCGAACAGGAGGCGATCAACGTGTTTGCGCGCAACCTGAAAGATCTGTTGCTGGCGGCGCCGGCAGGCCCGCGCGCAACGATGGGGCTGGACCCCGGCCTGCGCACCGGCGTCAAAGTCGCGGTGGTCGACGCGACTGGCAAGGTGGTCGACACGGCCACGATTTATCCGCACCAGCCGCGCAACGACTGGGACGGTGCGCTGCACACACTGGCGCAGCTGGCGGAAAAGCACAAGGTGGCGCTGATTTCCATTGGCAACGGCACGGCATCGCGGGAAACCGACAAGCTGGCGCAGGAGTTGATCAGGCTGCGCCCGGAATTAAAGCTGACCAAGATCGTGGTATCGGAAGCCGGTGCGTCGGTGTATTCGGCCTCCGAATTTGCCTCGCGCGAGCTGCCGGATCTCGACGTGTCGATCCGCGGCGCGGTATCGATCGCACGCCGCTTGCAGGATCCGCTGGCGGAACTGGTCAAGATCGATCCGAAGTCGATCGGCGTCGGGCAGTATCAGCACGATGTCGGCCAGACGCAACTGGCGCGCTCGCTCGACGCAGTCGTCGAAGATTGCGTGAACGCGGTTGGCGTCGATGTGAATACCGCATCCGCGCCGCTGCTGGCGCGCGTATCGGGACTGAATAACGCGGTCGCGCAAAGCATTGTCGGTTATCGGGACCTGAAGGGCATGTTCACGTCGCGCGCCGACCTGCGCGCAGTGCCGCGCCTGGGCGACAAGACCTTCGAACAGGCCGCCGGCTTCCTGCGTGTGATGAACAGCGACAATCCGCTCGATGCGTCGGCGGTGCATCCGGAGTCGTATCCACTGGTCGAAAAAATCCTCGCGGATATCAGCAAGGACGTGAAGCATGTCATCGGCGACAGCAAACTACTGAAGTCGCTGAACCCTGCAAAGTACGCGGACGACAAATTCGGCGTGCCGACCATTTCCGACATCCTGCGGGAACTGGACAAACCGGGCCGCGACCCGCGCCCGGAATTCACCACGGCCACCTTCAAGGAAGGCGTAGAGGAGATCCGCGATTTGCGCCCGGACATGATCCTGGAAGGCGTGGTGACCAACGTCGCCGCTTTCGGTGCCTTCGTCGATATCGGCGTGCATCAGGACGGCCTGGTGCATATTTCCGCCTTGTCGAATAGCTTCGTCAAGGATCCGCACATGGTGGTCAAAGCGGGACAGGTAGTAAAGGTGAAGGTGCTGGAGGTCGACCAGAAGCGCAAGCGCATCGCCCTGACCATGCGCCTGTCGGACAGCGCCCCGGCGCCCGGCGGCAAGCCGGCGCAGGGCGCCGATCGCAACCATAGCCGGCGCCTGGCCCAGCAGCAAGGTTCGCCGCAGGCGGAGGCAGGCGGCGCCATGGCGGCGGCCTTTGCCAAGCTGAAATCCTGATTCCCTCAGCGCGGTGCACCGGTTTTTCCTATAATGGCAAGGTTAATTACCTAGTGAGGCCGCAATGAGCGACGAAGTACAAAGCTGGATCAAGGAAACCGTCACGCAGAATCCTGTCGTGCTATTCATGAAAGGCACCGCACAATTCCCGCAATGCGGTTTTTCGGGCAAGGCGATCCAGATCCTGAAGCAAAGTGGCGTCAGTGACCTGGTGACCGTCAATGTGCTTGAAGACGACCAAGTGCGCCAGGGCATCAAGGATTATTCGAAATGGCCAACCGTGCCGCAGCTGTACGTCAAGGGCGAGTTCATTGGCGGCTCGGACATCATGACGGAGATGTTTGAATCCGGCGAACTGCAGACCCTGCTGAAAGCCTGATGTGGCCGGCGCCGGCTCACCGGTGGCGCATGCGCGCGGCAAGCGCCTGATCGTCGCGATCACCGGCGCCACGGGCGCAATCTACGGTGTACGGCTGTTGCGCCACCTGCGCGAAGCGGGCGGGATCGAGACGCATTTGCTCCTGACCGATGCCGGCGTGCTCAACCTGCATCAGGAACTCGAACTGAACCGCAAGGATGTCGAGGCGCTGGCGGACGTGGTGCACAACGTCCGTGACGTTGGCGCTTCCATCGCCAGCGGCTCTTTCCAGTCGGACGGCATGGTCGTCGCTCCGTGCTCCATGAAAACCCTGGCGTCCGTTGCGCACGGCATGTCCGATAACCTGATTTCGCGCGCGGCCGACGTCACGCTCAAGGAACGCCGTCGTCTCTTGCTGATGGTGCGTGAGACGCCCTTCAACCTTGCGCACCTGCGCAACATGACTGCCGTCACCGAAATGGGCGGCATCATCTTCCCGCCACTCCCCGGCTTTTACCACCGGCCAGCCTCCATCGAGGAAATGGTCGATCACACGCTGGGCCGCGTGCTCGACCTGTTTGATCTCCCCCACATGCTGACGCCGCGCTGGGTCGGGCTCTGAGTTCGCCTGCCCTCGCGTCTCGATAAGACGCCCCCGGTCTGATATATACTGTACATATATACAGTATCCGGAGCGCTTTTCATGGATGACGCGAATGAGCAGCCAATCCCGTCCGTGCCTCACCCGCGCAAGGGCCGTGGCGCAATATCCAACCTGCAAGGGCGCTACCAGCATGACGTCCGCGAACGTTTTGATGATGGCTGGCCGGCGATCGAGGAAGACGGTGACCGCGCCAAAACTGCGTGGAAAACCCTTGTCATCGAGGAGCATGCAAAGAGCATCCTGACCCGCAATGGCTCCCCCGACATTCCGTTCAGCGTATCGCTCAATCCCTACCGCGGTTGCGAACACGGCTGCATCTATTGCTTTGCGCGCCCGACGCACAGCTATCTCGGATTATCGCCGGGTCTGGATTTCGAAAGCCGCATTTACGCCAAGGTCAATGCAGCGGAACTGCTGACCGAAGAAATGGCAAAACCGTCCTACAAGCCGGAACCGATCGCCCTCGGCGTCAACACCGACGCCTACCAGCCATGCGAACGCGAACGGCGGCTGACGCGACGCGTGCTCGAAGTGCTTCACCGATACGAGCATCCGGTCGGGCTTATCACCAAGTCTTCCCTGATCGAGCGGGATATTGACCTGTTGTCGGCGATGGCCGCCAAGCGACAGGCGGCGGTCGCCATCACCATCACGACACTGGACCCCGCCATTGCACGCACGCTGGAGCCGCGCGCCGCGGCACCGGCCCGCCGCTTGCGAACCGTACGCACGCTAACCAATGCCGGCATCCCTGTAAGTGTCAGTATCGCGCCCGTCATCCCGTTCATCACGGAGCCGGATCTTGAGCGTGTGCTGGCTGCCGTCGTCGACGCAGGGGCGATCAGTGCGAGCTATATTGTGTTGCGCCTGCCTTGGGAAGTCAGCCCGCTGTTTGAACAGTGGCTGCAGGCACACTTTCCGCAACGCGCGCAACGCGTGTTGAACCGCGTCCGGGAGATGCGGGGCGGCAAAAACTATGACGCGCGCTTCGGGACACGCATGCGCGGCGAAGGTGTATGGGCTGACCTGATTCGCCAGCGTTTCGAAAAAGCTGCCGGCCGGCTCGGCATTGGCACGCGTATGGGCCGATTCGTGGCGCTGGACGGATCGCGTTTCCGGCGACCAAGCTCTGCTGGCGATCAATTGCATGGCAATCTGCAACAACTCGATCTTTTTTGATGCGGGAGCGATTTTTCGTCAGTCGTGTTTGCTCCGGTTTGATATTCCTTACGCGCTCTCGGGAAGCACACCTACAGAACATTTGCGCTGTGCCGAGTCCAAGTATCGGACGCGGTTCGCGTTTAACACTATTGACCAAGGAGATCACAATGAAGAAAGCAACTAGCGCAATTGCACTGGCGTGCACTGTTCTGTTTTGTTCGACCGGTTTTGCACAGTCGGTCAACAATAGCTCGGCGCCGAACACGGCAACCACAGCAGATGGCGTGACGCCGACGCCGGACGCAACAAATACGCGGCCGCAGTCCAACATGTCCGGGACCATGAAACACCGCAGCAAGCACAAGAAGACCCACCACATGACATCTTCTGGCTCCAGCTCGACCATGAACTCCGATACGGGTACGGGCAGCACCTCTGGCCAGGGATCGACTATGCAGCGCACGCCCGACGGCGTAACGCCTACCCCCGACGCCACCATTCCCGCAAAGTAGTGGGCTCAGGCGGCAGAGCATCACGTACCGGTGGCGGCAATCCAACGACTGCTGCGTTGCGCGACGAAAGCACGGGCAGCATGAATGAAAAAGGGTCAGCCCAGGCTGACCCTTTTGTATTGGTGCCGGCTGCAGGACTCGAACCCGCCACCCCATGATTACAAATCATGTGCTCTACCTGATGAGCTAAGCCGGCGCAACTTTTTGGCAGGCCGTATTGTACCTACTTAATACGGGTGAGAGTAGGCCTGCCACCCTTTTTGGGCGGCTCGGGTTCGTGGTCCGGACGACCGTCGTCTGCGGAGGACTGTTCTAGCGAAACTGGCACGGATGCCAGCGCGGGTGCAGCGCCGGCATCGGCGTTTGCGGTCGGCGTATCGGCCGCAGTGCCCGGCTCGAACGCCATGCCCTGACCGTTTTCGCGCGCGTAGATCGCCACGACGTTATCAACGGGAACCGCCAGGTCGCGCGGCACTCCGCCGAAGCGTGCGCTGAAATAAATCCACTCATTCTCCATCTTCAGTCCGCTCGTCGCGCTAAAGCTGATGTTGAGAACGATCTCACCATTGCGAACAAATTCCATCGGGACGCGCGTACGGCTGTCGACCACGACCGCAAGATGCGGCGTGTAGCCGTTGTCGGTACACCACTCGTAAATTGCGCGCAGCAGGTAAGGCTTGGTGGATGTTTCAGACATGAATCGACAACCTGAGTGCTGGTGAACCTGGGACGATGCCGATGTCAGGCTGGTCGCCGGACATGCCGTGCTTCGATCAGCGACGCATGACCTTTTCAGATGGCGTCAGCGCTTCGATATAGGCCGGACGAGAGAATATCCGCTCGGCATATTTCATCAGCGGCGCCGCCGTCTTGGACAGTTCGATGCCGTAATGATCGAGCCGCCACAGCAATGGCGCAATTGCTACGTCGAGCATGGAAAATTCGTCGCCCAGCATGTACTTGTTTTTCAAAAACAACGGAGCGAGCGTGGTCAGGCGATCGCGAATATCGTTGCGAGCCTTCTCCTGAATTTTCTCACCGCCGCGGCCCTTGTCGTTTTCCAGCGCGTGCACATGGATAAACAGTTCCTTTTCAAAATTGAAGAGCATCAGTCGAGCGCGCGCGCGCATCAGGGGATCGGCAGGCATCAACTGCGGATGCGGAAAACGTTCATCGATGTACTCGTTGATGATATTGGACTCGTAGAGCACTAAATCGCGCTCGACCAGGATCGGTACCTGGCCATAAGGATTCATGGTGGAAATGTCTTCCGGCTTGTTGAAAAGGTCCACATCGCGCACTTCGAAGTCCATGCCTTTTTCAAACAGGACAAGACGGCAACGTTGGGAAAATGGGCAAGTCGTGCCCGAGTAGAGAACCATCATTTTTTGTAGTTCCTTAGAAACAAATAGGGTGAGACGCCACACGCCTCACCCCTGTCAGCACCGCACAACAGCGGGCAAACCCGGATTTTACTTGATTTACTTGATATCTTTCCAGTAGGAGGCGTTCAGGCGCCACGTAAGAACAATACACAGCCCAAGGAATAGCAGGACCCAGACGCCGATCCGCTTACGCGTGGCCTGCACCGGCTCTGCCATCCAGTTCATGAACGAAACCAGATCCGCCACCGCGCGATCGTATTCCGGCGTGGACATGCTGCCAGGCGTCACCTGCTCGAAGCCGACAAACGTGTGTTCGGTCTTGCCCTCCTCGTGCGGATTTTTCACTTCCTCGAATTTAGCAGTGCGCACACCCTGCAGCTCCCACAGCACGTGCGGCATGCCAACGTTTGGGAACACCAGATTGTTCCAGCCGGTCGGCCGGGTATCGTCCTTGTAGAACGTGCGCAGGTAGGTGTACAACCAGTCCGGCCCGCTGCCCGCCTCGGATGCCTTCGCGCGTGCGATCACGGACAGGTCTGGCGGTGCAACGCCGAACCATGCTTTCGCATCTTTCACAGACATGGAAACGGTCATCATGTCGCCGACCTTGTCCGATGTAAACAGCAAGTTGTTCTTGATCTGCTCTTCGGACAGACCGAGATCCTTCAGCTTGTTATAGCGCATCGATGCTGCGGAATGGCAGCTCAGGCAATAATTGACGAATAGCCGCGCACCGTTCTGCAATGCCGCCATGTCCTTGGTATGGTCAGGCGCCCGATCCAGCGGGAAGCCGCCTTCCGACGCAAAGACCAGTCCCGGCAGAAGTACCGCAGCCGCAATCAGTTTTTTCAGCAATGTCATGTTCTTGTCCCCTTGCGGCTTAATGCGGATGGAAAACGACGCGGTCGGGCACCGGTTTGAATGTGCCCGTTGCGCTCCACCACGGCATCAGCAGGAAGAAACCGAAGTAAAGGAAGGTGCAGAATTGTGCGATCGCGGTGCCGGTCGGCGTCGGCGGTTGCACGCCGAAATAACCGAGAACGATAAATGCGATGCCGAACACGAGATAGATGTACTTGTGCCAGCCCGGACGATAACGAACGGACTTGACCGGAGAAGTATCAAGCCACGGCAGCGCGAACATGATCATCACCGAAACGCCCATCAGCACGACGCCCCAGAACTTGGCATCGAACACGAACATGCCGAGGATTATCGCAAGGCCGATGACGGCGGCGGCGATCTTGTACTTGCCGGCAAGGCGCGTGCGCAAAATGATCAGCGCCACGTAGGCAGCGACGCCCGCCTCCAGCCAATACATGAAGTCCGAGGTGGTCGCACGCAGGATGGAGTAGAACGGCGTGAAGTACCAGACTGGCGCGATATGCGGCGGTGTCTTCAGCGGATTCGCAGGAATAAAGTTGTTGTATTCCAGGAAGTAGCCGCCCATTTCCGGCGCGAAGAACACGACTGCCGTAAAGATCAGCAGGAAAATCGACACGACAAAAATATCGTGCACCGAATAGTAAGGGTGGAACGGAATGCCATCAAGCGGCACACCGCGTTCATCCACCGTGTTTTTGATCTCGACGCCGTCCGGATTGCTGGAGCCGACTTCATGCAGCGCGACGATATGTGCCACCACCAGGCCGATCAGCACGAGCGGAATGGCGATCACGTGAAAGGCAAAAAAGCGATTCAGGGTCGCGTCCGAGACCACGTAGTCGCCACGAATCCACAGTGACAGATCAGGACCGATGAAGGGGATCGCACCAAACAGGTTGACGATCACCTGCGCACCCCAGTACGACATCTGCCCCCATGGCAGCAAATAACCGAAGAACGCCTCCGCCATCAGGCACAGGAAGATGCCGACGCCGAACAGCCACACCAGTTCGCGCGGTTTGCGATACGAACCGTACAGCAGCCCGCGCAACATGTGGATGTAGACGACGATGAAGAAGGCCGAGGCGCCGGTCGAGTGCATGTAGCGCACCAGCCAGCCCCAGGGCACATCACGCATGATGTATTCGACCGAAGCAAACGCCAGGTTAGCGTCCGGCTTGTAATGCATGACGAGGAAGATGCCGGTAACGATCTGCATGACCAGCACAAGCAACGCCAGCGAACCGAACACATACAGGAAATTGAAGTTCTTCGGTGCGTAATATTCGGACAGATGGGCTTTCCAGGTGGCGGAAAGCGGGAAGCGGGCATCGACCCAGTTCAATGCCTTGTCGCCGATGGATGCATCCGCAGGGAGCTGTTTTTCGTGAAAAGCCATGATTACGCCTCCCCTTTCTCATCTTTGCCGATGACCAGTTTGGTGTCGCCTTCAAACATGTGGCGGGGGACCTGCAGATTATCCGGCGATGGCTTGTTCTTGTAGACGCGGCCCGCGAGGTCGAAGGTCGATCCGTGGCATGGGCACAGGAAGCCGCCTTGCCAGTCGTCCGGCAGCGAGGGTTGCGGTCCGGCTTGAAACTTGGAAGAGGGAGAGCAGCCCAGATGCGGGCAAATGCCGACCAGCACCAGAATATCCTTTTGGCGCGAACGCCACTCGTTCATCGCATATTCAGGGGTGGTGGAAAATTGGGTGCGTTGCGATTCAGGGTCGGCCAGTTCGCTATCATGCTTTGGCAAGGCCGCAACCTGCTCCGGAGTGCGCTTCAGGATCCAAACCGGTTTGCCACGCCATTCGACGGTACGCATTTCGCCGGGAGCAAGACCCGCGATGTCCACTTCCACCGGCGCCCCTGCGGCTTTGGCGCGTTCGGAAGGTTGAAACGTCGAGACCAGCACTCCCGTTGTCGCCAGACCTGCCACGCCGCCCGCAGCGCACGTTGCGACCAGCAAACCGCGCCGACCGGAATCGACCTGCTTTTCGTTACTCATACCAACCCCAATTTAAAAAACGAAATTTGTACGAAACTGCTAGCAACCGCGAATTATATCGGAGCCAAGACTCCTCTTTTAACAGGGTGAACCGGTTAGCGCATCCACCGAGTGACTTGCCTCCGTTGTTTGTCGTGTTTTGTTTGATACTTATTTTGTTTGGCTGGCATTATCCATCAAATTCAGAAAAAATTGACGAAATTTGATTTGTCCTTTGCAACACGCGAACCTAGCATAAGCCGTTCACTTATCGATTCAGCAACAACGGAGGTCTGTCATGAGCATGCTCCAGGAATTCAAGTCGTTTGCCGTCAAGGGCAATGTGGTCGATCTCGCGGTAGCCGTCATCATCGGTGGCGCGTTCGGGAAAATCGTCGACTCCCTGGTCAAGGACATCATCATGCCGATCGTCGGCAAAATCTTTGGCGGCCTCGACTTCAGCAATTACTACATTCCGTTAAACCATCAGGGCAGCAACCTGCCGCTGGCCGAAGCGCAAAAGGCTGGCGCGGTATTCGCATACGGGAATTTCCTGACGATTGCACTGAATTTCCTGATCCTCGCCTTCATTATTTTTCAGATGGTGCGCGTCATTCACCGCTTGCGCAGGGAAGAGCCCGCCGCACCGGCCGCCGCCGCGCCGGCAGAGGACATCCTGCTGCTACGTGAAATCCGGGACGCGTTGAAGAATCAAGGACAACAATGAGCACAGGGCAGCTCAGGGCCTGGCCTTGATCTGATCCATCTGCAGCAGGCCCCGGCGGTTTGCTTCATAGACCGCCGCGCCACGAGAGTGGACGGAAAGCTTGTCGTAGATGTTCTTGATATGCGTTTGCACCGTTCCGACTGACAATCCCAGTCCGCGCGCCACCTCGCCGTAACTGTCACCGCGCGCGATCAAATCCAGGATCGACGCCTCGCGCTTGGTGAGGTAAACCGGCGCCTCGGATTTGACGGCTTCCTGGCTGACAGGTTTGATATCGGTTTCAGGCTTCGCAACGCGCATGCGCGCCAGCAACTTGCGCGCGATGGCGGGACTGATCGGCAAGCCGCCGGCGTGCAGATCAAGGACGGCGCGTGCAATATCGAGTCTTGCCGCATCTTTCAGGATATAGCCCGACGCCCCGGCCTCGATGCTGTCGAGCACGCTGTCTTCGTCGCTGGATGTCGTAATCACCATGATGCTGCATGACGCATGCGTCGTGGCGCACAGGCGAATCACATCGAGACCGGAACCGTCGGGCAAACCGAGGTCAACCAGCAAAATGTCGGCGCTGTTCCGCTTCAGCCAGTCGGTCGCCGATTGCACGCTGCCCACCGCATCTGCCAGCCGGAGCGACGGCTCTTTTTCAATGGCAAGGCAAAGTCCCCGGCGCGTGAGCGTATCGTCTTCGACCACCAGAATGGTCACTGGCTTTTCGGCTGGTTGCGACATATTTTCCTCGTATCGTTTGTCGCCAGGGCTGGGCTGTCCGCGACAACAATTTCCGTTTTATACCATAGGGAAATGCTCAAACCGGATTGTCGATATCAATGAACCTGTGCGTAACGCCGAACTGTTGCGACAGATGTTCCCCCAGCGCCTGTACCCCATATCGTTCGGTTGCATGATGGCCGCAGGCCAGATAAGCCACCCCGCTTTCGCGCGCGAGATGCACGGTCGGCTCCGAAATCTCCCCACTGATATAGGCGCTCGCGCCGGCAGCGATCGCTTCACCCAGCATGCCTTGCGCGGCGCCCGTGCACCATGCGATACGACCCAGTGGTTGGACGCTGTCGCCAATCACCAGCGGTGCTCTGCCCAGCCGGTCCTCGACCCGGCGCCCCAGTTCGCCAATGGTATCCACCCCTGCAGCGCGGCCCAGCCATCCCAGGTCGTTTTCGCCAAAGCGCCCGTCGTCCCGAAAGCCGAGACGCGCCGCCAGTTGGGCGTTGTTGCCGAGCGTGGCGTGCATGTCCAGCGGCAGGTGGTAGGCGAACAGGTTCAAGTCGTTTTCGATCAACAACTTCAGCCGCTGATGTTTCTGACCGATCACGCGCATGTCCTCGCCGCGCCAGAAATAACCGTGATGCACCAGGAGGGCATCGGCGCCGTCTTCGATCGCCGCCTGCAGCAGCGCACGACTGGCCGTCACGCCAGTGACGACATGCCCGACATGCCGGCGCCCCTCGACCTGGAGCCCGTTTGGGCAATAATCCTGAAAACGGGTAATATCAAGCGTCTTCGCCAGATAATCGGCGAGCTCATTTCTATCGACCGTTTTTCGACTCATTCCATACCTTTTATGCGACGTCTCTGGTTGTTGTTTGCGCAAACCGTTACGGTTAGCCTCGCGATCCTCTTCATTGTAACGACCCTCAAGCCCGAATGGGCCGCCGGTGTTTTTGGCGGCGGCAAGGTCCGCACCAGCGCCACCGCCGTACCAATGATGGAGGCGCCCCCAAACAACGCGCCGGTGGCATCGTCCTTCCGCGGCGCGGCAAAAGTTGCCATGCCTTCGGTCGTGAACGTCTTTACCAGCAAGAAAACACCGCAGTCGCAGAACCCGTTTCTGGACGACCCGTTCTTCCGCAAGTTTTTTGGCGACCGCATGGATGAGGGAGAAGAAAAGCAGATCAGTCTTGGCTCGGGCGTGATCGTCAGTTCCAAGGGCTACATCCTCACCAATAACCACGTGGTGGAAGCTGCCGATGAAATCGAGGTGGCGCTGGCAGATGGACGAAAGGCATCGGCCAAGGTGGTGGGCGCCGATCCTGAGACGGACCTGGCGGTCATCAAGGTGGATCTGGAAAACCTGCCGGCGATCACGCTGGGCCGCGTCGAGGACGCGCGGGTCGGCGATGTGGTGCTGGCGATCGGCAATCCTTTCGGTGTCGGCCAGACGGTGACCATGGGCATCATCTCGGCATTGGGTCGCAATCACCTCGGCATTCTGGATGCGTTTGAAAACTTCATCCAGACCGACGCGGCCATCAATCCCGGCAATTCCGGCGGCGCCCTGATTGACGCCAACGGCAATCTGCTGGGCATCAACACCGCGATCTATTCGCGCAGCGGCGGCTCGCTCGGTATCGGCTTTGCCATCCCTGTTACGACGGTCAAGTCGGTGATGGATGCGATTATCCGCGACGGCCAGGTCATACGCGGCTACATCGGCGTGGAACCGCAGGACATTACGCCGGAGCTGGCAGAAAGTTTCGGCCTGAAAAAGAGCAATGGCGCCATTATTGCCGGCGTCCTGAAAGGGGGTCCGGCAGACAAGGCCGGCATCCGCCCCGGCGACATTCTGGTCTCCGTCAACGACAAGGCGGTCGTCAATATGTCCGACATGCTGAACGATATTGCGCAGCTGAAGCCGGGCAGCGCGGCAAAAATTGTCGTGCTGCGCAACAATCAGGAAAACGCTTTTACGGTCACCGTCGGCAAACGGCCCAAAGCGCAGCCGCGCCCGGCCGAAGAACAGGACTGACGCGCGCATCTGCGCGATCCGACCCGATTCCTGACAGAACTGGCGGAGAACAATCACCGCGCTGGTTCGTCATGAACAAGCCGCGCTACGGCATCCTGCACGCAGAGTGTCTCGAGCTGGCCACGCGGCTGATCGGCGATATCGGCGAGTTCGACCCGGCGGTCGCGGAATGCAATCCGAAGAAGACCTTGTTCCGCTCCATCGCGATATGCGCTTTTCGCGCGAAAAAATCCCCTACCAGACACCTTTTTCCGCGACCATAACCGCCAGTGGGCCAAGAAGCCGAGTCAGGGCGGTGGCCCGGCGTACCACTTCCACATTGATGAAAGGGCATGCTGCTCCTCGCGGGCGGGCGAGCACATGCCGCCGCCCGACCGATTGCGCGCGATTCGGCACGCCATTGCCACAGACCCTGATGCGCTGGCCAAGGTCTTGAAGAACAGGAAGCTGAAGCAAACCTTGGCGATTTACAGCAAGAGGCAGCAAGAGGGCAAGCTGGCGCGGCCGCCAAAAGGATCCGCCGCCGACACGCCGCAGCTTGAATACATCAAGCTGAAGAGCTGCAGCGCGTGGAAAGAGATGCCGCTGCGGGCGGCAGGCGATACGCTTGAACAAACCTGGCATCCGGATGTCGCGACGCCCCTTCCCTGATCGAATGGCTGCGCCAGATCAAATAGCGCTGCGATCTACACCGACTCCGATTCTGCGGGCGCCTGCGTCGCACGCGCAAACAGCGGCGCCACGATCAAGCCCAGTTCGTAAAGCAGGCACAGCGGCACCGCCAGCAGAAGCTGGCTCATTACATCGGGCGGCGTGACGACCGCCGCAACGACGAACGCACCGACGATGACATACGGCCGGATCTGCCGCAATTTTTCGATCGAAACCAGGCCTAGCCGAACCAGCACGATCACCACCACCGGCACTTCGAACGTCATGCCGAAGGCGACGAACATCGTCATCACGAATCCGAAGTAGGCGTCGATATCCGGCGCGACCGAAATGGAATGCGGCGCAAAGTTATTGATGAAGTGAAAAATCACGCCGAATACCATGAAGTAGCAGAACGCCACGCCAGCCAGAAACAATACCGATGAAGAGATCACCAGCGGCGCGACGAGTTTTTTTTCGTGTGCGTACAAGCCGGGCGCAATGAAGGCCCACATCTGGTACAGCACCCAGGGCAGCGTGATCAGGAAAGCAACCAGCAAGGTCACCTTGACCGGAATCAGGAAAGGCGTGATGACGCCGGTTGCGATCATCTTGCTTCCCTGCGGCAGCGCACTGATCATCGGATAGGCCAGCACGTCGTAAATCTGCCCGGCCCACGGCATCAGGCAAAGAAACACGATGACCACGGCAATCGCCGCCTTCATCAGCCGGCTGCGCAATTCGATCAAATGCGAGATGAACGAATCTTCGTTGCCGATCGTGTCGTGGTCTTCAGTCATGGGAAATAAACGCGATCGTGATGTGCGCCGCGCGATGGAGCGACTCCAGAGTTGGGCGCGCGCATGTCAGTGAAAGAAATTCGTTTTGCGCGTAGCGGCCGTTCCGTAGCGCGCCATGCGGGCGGCGCCCGAAATAACGCGTGAGCGGCGACCGGTCTGGCTTTTGTACCAGGACGGTATGGCCGACGTGCGCGCCAGTTTTTTCTTGCGGAAATTCCTGGATTTGATGACGGATTGATCGAAGGTCGGCGGATCCATCGGGGAATTGGGCTGCGCGTCCGTACCGCGCCATGCGGCATGGAGGTCACTCTCGGTTTTAGCGATATCCTGGACAATGCTGCGTTCGACATTACCCGCAGCTTCACGGATGTCCTGGTGCATCTTGCGCAGTTCATCGAGCTCCATCTCGCGGCTCACCTCTGCCTTGATGTCATTGATGTAACGTTGCGCACGCCCAAACAGCGTACCGGCCATGCGCGCAACCTTGGGCAGCTTTTCCGGCCCGATGAAGACCAGTGCGGCGGCACCAATAATCGCAAGTTTGGAGAAGGCGATATCGATCATGACGGGCAGGCATGCCGGGCACGCTGTCTGTCACTGCGACAGATAGCGCGCGCAGGCTCAGCTATTGGACTTCTCTTTGACTTCAACGTCAACCGTGCCCTTGTCCGTCACTTGCGAAGGCGCCACTTGCTGATGCGCAGGTTTTTCTTCCTCGCCTTTCACGCCTTCCTTGAAGCCGCGTACAGCCTTGCCCAGATCGGCCCCGATGTTACCGATCTTCTTGGTACCGAATACAAGCATCACGATGACCAGTACGATCAGCCAATGCCAGATGCTAAATGAGCCCATCATTTTCTCCTTGGGACGTCGTCGTCCGAATCATTGAGGTATGTCGCGCTTACCGCTGGCCGCGCCATGGACGCGGGCCGCCGAGTACATGCATGTGCAGATGGTACACCTCTTGCCCGCCATCCGGCCCGACGTGGAATTGGGTTTTGAATCCACCGGCAGGCGCGCCGTCCGCATCGACGCGCAGACCGCATCCCTGCTCGCTCGCCAGCATTGGTGCGAGCAACGTCATTTTCGCCAGTAGCGCGGCGTCGCCGGCGGTACAGTCCGCCAGCGAGGCGATGTGTTTCTTCGGAACAATCAGGAGGTGCATCGGTGCGGCGGGATTGATGTCGTGAAAAGCAATGACCTCATCGTCCTCGTGCACGATCCTGGCAGGAATCCGCCTGGTGGCGATTTTACAAAAAATGCAGTTATCCAAAACGGGCTCCGTGTCCAATGGCCTCCAGCTGAGGCGTCGTGCTTAATCGGGTTTGCGGCTCGCTTTTTCTTCCAGGCCGGACAGACCTTCGCGCCGGGCCAGCTCATTCAGCACGTCTTCCGCCTTCAGGTTGAAGTGCGCCAGCATTACCATCGAATGAAACCATAAATCCGCACATTCATACAGCAGACCGGAGGCATCGCCTTGCGCGCGCGCGTCCTTGGCTGCCATCACGGTCTCGGTTGCTTCCTCGCCGATTTTTTTCAGAATCGCGTCGTCGCCCTTGGAAAAAAGGCGCGCTACATAGGAGGTCGCAGGGTCACCGCCGTTGGCGGGCTTGCGCGATTCGATCACCTCGGCCAGCCTTTGCAGGGTATTGCTCATGCGGATGCCTTATTTATAAATTTCGTCCGGGTTCTTCAGCACGGACTCTATCGCAATCCAGTCCTCGCCGCCCGCCTCGCCCTCCAATTTTTGGAAGAAGCAGGAGTGACGGCCCGTATGGCAGGCCACGTTGCCAACCTGCTCCACCTTCAGCAACACGACGTCTTCGTCGCAGTCCAGACGCACTTCGTGCACTTTTTGGGTATGCCCGGATTCCTCGCCCTTGTGCCACAATTTCTTGCGCGAGCGGCTCCAGTACACCGCCTCGCCGGACTCCACCGTTCGCGCCAGCGCTTCTCGATTCATCCACGCGAACATCAGCACGTCGCCGCTGCCGACCTCCTGCGCGATGACAGGCACCAGGCCATGCTCATCCCAGCGGACCTTGTTCAGCCATTTGGCGTTGACGCTCATGTCAGCCTCATCGGTATACCCTGCGCAGCCATGAAGCGTTTGGCTTCCGGCACCGTGTGCTGGCCGTAGTGAAAGATGCTCGCAGCAAGTACCGCATCCGCATGTCCCAGCCTGACGCCGTCAGCCAGGTCCTGCAGGCCGCCAACGCCGCCGGACGCAATCACCGGAATGCCGATCGCGTCGGAGACCGCGCGCGTCAACGACAGGTCGAAGCCGGATTTTGTGCCGTCGCTATCCATGCTCGTCAGCAGGATCTCGCCTGCGCCCAGGCTTTCCATCTTCTTCGCCCATTCGACCGCATCCAGTCCGGTCGCCTTGCGTCCGCCGTGCGTGAAGACTTCCCAGTGGCCGTCGCCGCTTTTCTTGGCATCGATGGCGACCACGATGCACTGCGAACCGTATTTCTGCGTCGCATCCGCTACCAACCGGGGGTTGGCAATGGCAGAGCTATTGATACTGATCTTGTCCGCGCCGGCGTTGAGCAAACGACGGACATCGTCGACCGTGCGCACGCCACCGCCGACCGTCAACGGAATAAAGACCTGGGACGCCACCGATTCGATGATGTGCAGGATCAGGTCGCGATCGTCTGAGGTAGCGGTGATGTCGAGAAAGGTAATCTCGTCCGCGCCCTGCTCGTCATAGCGTCGCGCGATCTCGACCGGATCACCGGCATCGCGTAACTCGAGGAAATTAATGCCCTTGACGACGCGGCCTGCGGTCACGTCGAGGCAGGGGATGATGCGTTTCGCCAGTGTCATTCGTCCACTTCCGCTGCGGCTTCCGGATCGACGCCGCTTAATTCGTCGGCGCGTTCCTGAGCGGAGCGCAGGTCCAGTGTGCCTTCGTAGATGGAACGGCCGCAAATCACGCCTTCGATGCCTTCGTCCTGCACCGCGCACAAGGCTTCGACATCCTTGACGCTGTGCACGCCGCCCGAAGCAATCACGGGAATCGTCATGCTTTGCGCCAGTTTGACGGTCGCCTCGATATTGACCCCGCCCATCATGCCGTCACGGCCGATGTCGGTGTAGACAATCGCTTCGCAGCCATAGTCTTCGAATTTTTTGGCGAGATCGATCACCTCGTGACCCGAGAGCTTGCTCCAGCCGTCGGTGGCGACCTTACCGTCCTTGGCATCGAGGCCGACGATGATCTGGCCGGGGAAGGCGCTGCAGGCGTCGTGCAGGAAACCCGGATTCTTGACCGCAGCGGTGCCGATGATGATGTACGACAGGCCGTCATCCAGATAGCGCTCGATCGTGTCGAGATCGCGGATGCCGCCGCCCAGCTGCACCGGAATCTCATCGATGCCGCGCTGCTCGGCGTAATCGCGGACCGCCTGCAGGATCGATTTGACCGCCGACTCGTTTTTGGGTTTGCCGGCGAATGCGCCGTTCAGGTCGACCAGATGCAATCGGCGCGCGCCTTGCGCCAGCCAGTGTCGCGCCATGTCGGCCGGGTCTTCGGAGAAAACGGTCGCCTGGTCCATATCGCCCTGTTTGAGGCGTACGCAATGACCGTCCTTGAGATCGATGGCGGGAATGAGCAGCATGGATAGTTCAGTAAGGTTGGTGGAGGGAAGGGCGAACGGGATGCCTAGGGATTCCAGTGAACGAAGTTCCGATACAGCTGCAAGCCGGCGCTTGCACTTTTTTCAGGGTGAAATTGCGTCGCAAGGATATTGTCCCGGGCGATAGCGCTGCAAAACGGTGCGCCATACGAGGTCTCGCCGACGACGTGCGCGCTGTTCGCGGGTACCGCGTAATAACTGTGCACAAAATAAAAATAGCTGTCATCCGGAACGTCTTTCCACAGCGCATGGGACACTAGCTGATGCACACGGTTCCAACCCATCTGTGGCACTTTGAAACGCGAACCGTCTTCCTGCAGCCTGTCCTCCAGCTGGAAACGCACGACCTTGCCGGGAAACAGGCCCAGGCCGGTGGTGTCGCCTTCCTCGCTCCAGTCAAACATCATTTGTTCGCCAACGCAGACACCAAACAACGGCTTGCTGCGCGCGGCATCCAGCACCGCGTCCTGCACCCCCGACTCGCGCAGCGAACGCATGCAGTCACGCATCGCCCCTTGCCCCGGCAGTACCAGGCGATCCGCCGCGCGGATCACGGCTGCTTCGCCTGAAATACGGACATCCGCCTCGGGCGCGACCTTAAGCAACGCCTGCGCCACCGAACGCAAATTTCCCATGCCGTAATCCACGACAACAATCTTGTTCATGCCCGCGCTTCAGAAATCGATGATGGAATCCATGCTCGCATGCGGCAACGTTTACAAGCTGCCCTTGGTGGACGGGATGGCGCCCGCGGCGCGCGCATCGAGTTCCGCCGCCATGCGCAATGCGCGTCCGAAGGCCTTGAACACGGTCTCGCACTGGTGGTGCGCGTTCTCCCCGCGCAAGTTATCAACGTGCAGTGTCACCAGGGCGTGATTGACAAAGCCCTGGAAAAACTCGTGCGCGAGGTCCACATCGAAGGCGCCGATCATCGAGCGCTTGAAGGGCACATGGAACTCCAGGCCGGGGCGACCCGAAAAATCGATCACGACGCGCGACAGCGCTTCATCCAGCGGCACGTAGGCATGACCATAGCGACGGATTCCCTTCTTGTCGCCAATCGCCTTGGCAAAGGCCTGGCCAAGCGTGATGCCGACGTCCTCCACCGTGTGGTGGGCATCGATATGCAAATCGCCCTTCGCTTCAATGTCCAGATCGATCAGGCCGTGGCGCGCGATCTGGTCCAGCATATGGTCGAGAAAGGGCACGCCGGTCTGCAGGGACTGCTTGCCGCTGCCGTCGAGATTGATCGCCACGCGAATCTGCGTTTCGTTGGTGTTGCGGATGACTTCGGCGGTACGGGGCGTAGACATGTTCACGTGAAAATCAGTAGGCGATGGAGTGCGCATGAAGACTGGCAAGTCGAAGAAAATTCTCTGCAACGATCGTCAGCCGGCGCTTTTCAGCAATACCTGCATTTTACCCACATTTTGCACGCCCACTTTGCGTTCTGCGGGGCGGTGGGCGCGCGCAGCGCATTTAATCAGCCTGGCGACGGTCATGCGCGCGACGCGGACATCGCCGCAGCGTCGCGCAACGCCACATCGGGCACCGGTACGGCATCCAGTGCGGCCAGACGCTGGGCAATCAGCGCGCAATAGTCAGGGTTCAGTTCAAAACCGGTAAAAGAACGGCCACAACGCCGCGCTGCGATAGCGGTGGTGCCACTTCCCATGAACGGATCGAGCACCACGCCGCCGGTCGGACAAGACGCCTTGACCATGCGTTCGATGATCTCCAGCGGCTTCTGCGTCGGGTGATCGGCGCGTTCACGGTGCTCGCGGTGCAGCCGCGACACGCTCCACACGTCCTTCGGGTTGCAGCCAATCTCGAGCCATTTGGCGCCCGCAAAGATGGAGCGGGAACGCGCCTTCTTGGTCTGCGCATCGTAAGGAACGCGCACCGCATCCAGATCGAAGTAATAGTCGCGCCCGCAGGCAAAGAAGCCGATGGTATCGTGCACCGACGAAAACCTGCGCGTACCGCCGCCCATTGACGGCACGCGGCGGTCCCAGATGATTTCGTTGATCATCGTCATGCGCCGCTTCAGCATCACGAAGACTTCGGGCGAATAGCGCCAAGTAAGGAAAATATAGAGACTGCCCGACGGCTTTAATTTTTTCAGCGCAATGTCGATCCAGCTTTCCATCCATCGCAGGTAGGCGTCCGCGGCCAGCTTGTCTGAATCGTTTCCGTAATCCTTGCCCAGTCCGTAAGGCGGATCGGCGATGACGAGGTCGACCGCCCCATCGGGGATGCGCGCCATGCCGGCCAGCGCATCCTCGCAAAAGATGCAATCGCGCCAGAGCGTCATCGCCGCGCCAATCCGGTCATTTCAGACGGTACTCCGCAGAGCGCGCGTGCGCCTGCAAGCCTTCGCCGTAAGCGAGTTCGGCGGCCACCCTGCCAAGCGTCTGCGCACCCGCTTCGCTGACCTGCAGGATGCTCGATCGCTTTTGGAAATCGTAGACGCCGAGCGGCGAAGAAAAGCGCGCGGTGCGCGACGTCGGCAGCACGTGATTCGGTCCGGCGCAGTAGTCGCCCAACGATTCTGACGAGAACCGGCCGAGGAACATCGCGCCGGCATGACGAATCCTGTCGGCCCAGTGCTGCGGGTTTGCGGTCGAGATTTCCAGATGCTCGGCAGCAATCATGTTCGCGATCTCGCATGCCTCGTCCATGTCGCGCACCTTGATCATGGCCCCGCGGTTGGTCAGCGAGGTGGCGATCACCTCCTTGCGCGGCATGTCAGCCAGTTGCCGGTTAACACTGGCTGCCACCGCATCCAGGTAATCCGCATCCGGGCACACCAGGATGGACTGTGCCAGTTCATCGTGTTCGGCTTGCGAGAACAGGTCCATCGCGATCCAGTCTGGGTCGGTGCTACCGTCGCAGACGACCAGAATCTCCGACGGGCCGGCAATCATGTCGATGCCGACCGTGCCGAACACGCGGCGCTTGGCGGCCGCAACGTAGGCATTGCCGGGGCCGACAATTTTGTCGACTTGCGGAATGCTCGCCGTACCGTATGCCAGTGCACCCACTGCCTGCGCTCCGCCAATCGTGAACACGCGATCGACGCCGGACATGGCGGCGGCGGCCAGCACCAATTCGTTTTTCACGCCGTTTGGCGTGGGCACGACCATGATGACTTGCCCCACGCCCGCCACCTTGGCTGGGATCGCATTCATCAGCACCGACGACGGATAGGCTGCCTTGCCGCCCGGGACATAGATGCCGACGCGATCAAGCGGCGTGACCTTCTGGCCGAGGACCGTGCCGTCGGCCTCGGTATAGAGGAAGCCGGCCGAGCCGATCTCGTTCTTCTGACGTTCGTGGTAGCTACGCACGCGCTCGGCTGCCGTCTGCAAGGCGGCGCGGCGTACCGGGGATAGCTGGTCGAGCGCGGCCTGCAGGGCGGTCTGGCCGATTTCCAGCGCGGCGACAGACGTCGCAGCGACCCGATCAAATTTTTGCGTGTATTCGAGTACAGCGGCGTCACCACGCTTTTTTACATCGTCCAGAATCTGCAGCACGGCGCGGTCGATGGCCTCATCCTCGCTCGCCTCGAATGCCAGCACGTCAGCCAACTGCGACGCGAAGTCGGGATGGGATGAATCAAAACGGCGTATCTGTATGGAGGCGGGCTGTACGGGCATCGTTTTCTCTTTCGTCTTGTATTGGATATGGTGGAATCTTACGCCAGCCGCGCGGAAGCTTTTTCGAAGGCGTCGAGAATCGGCCGCAGGCGTTCGCGTTTGAGTTTGAGCGCCGCCTGATTGACGACCAGCCGCGAGGAGATGTCCATGATGTGCTCGACTTCCACGAGGTTGTTCGCGCGCAGTGTGCTGCCGGTGCTCACCAGGTCGACAATCGCATCGGCCAGGCCGACCAACGGTCCCAGTTCCATCGAGCCGTACAGCTTGATCAGGTCGACGTGCACACCCTTGTCGGCAAAGTGCTCGCGCGCCGTCTGCACGTATTTGGTGACCACGCGCAGGCGCGCCCCCTGCCGTACCGCGCTCGCGTAGTCAAACCCCCGGCGCACGGCAACCGACATGCGGCACCTGGCGATATTGAGGTCGATAGGCTGGTACAGTCCGTCGCCGCCGTGTTCCAGCAGAACATCCTTGCCGGCGACGCCAAAATCGGCAGCGCCGTACTGCACGTAGGTGGGAACATCCGATGCGCGCACGATGATGACGCGCACGTTCTCGTCGTTAGTCGCCAGGATCAGCTTGCGCGAGGTTTCCGGGTTTTCCGCAACGCGGACGCCGGCCGCTTCGAGCAGCGGCAGCGTTTCTTCGAAGATGCGGCCCTTGGAAAGCGCCAGCGTCAGTTGCTGCGTGGTTGATTCCATCATTTCACTCGCTGAATGTTTGCGCCGACGGCGGACAGCTTGACTTCCATACGATCGTAGCCGCGATCGAGGTGGTAAATCCGGTCGACCACGGTCTCGCCTTCTGCCGCAAGCGCGGCAATCACCAGCGACGCAGAAGCGCGCAGGTCGGTTGCCATCACTGGCGCGCCGACCAGCTTGTCGACGCCGTTGATAATGGCAGTATGTCCTTCGATGGTGATGGAGGCGCCTAGCCGGTTCATCTCCTGCACGTGCATGAAGCGATTTTCAAAGATGGTTTCCACCACGCGACTGCTGCCTTCCGCGATGCAGTTCATCGCCATGAATTGCGCCTGCATGTCGGTGGGAAAGCCCGGGTATTCCGTGGTGCGGAAACTGACCGCTTTCGGACGCGTCGCCATTTGCGCACGAACCCAGTTGTCGCCGCTGGTAACGATGACGCCCGCCTCGCGCAGCTTGTCGAGCGCGACATCGAGAATATCGGTGCGCGCATTGCGCAGCGTCAGGTCGCCGCCCGCTGCGGCAACGGCGCACAAAAACGTCGCGCTTTCAATGCGGTCCGCGATCACCGCGTGCGATGCCCCGTGCAGATGGCCGACACCTTGAATGACAAGGCGGTCAGTGCCTATGCCTTCGATACGCGCCCCCATCGCAACCAGCAAGTGTGCGAGATCGGTGACTTCCGGTTCGCGCGCAGCGTTCTCCAGAACCGTTTCGCCGTCGGCCAACGTGGCCGCCATTAACAGGTTTTCCGTACCGGTGACGGTAATCATGTCCGTCACGATACGCGTCCCTTTCAGTTTTTTTGCCCTGGCGTGGATGTAGCCCGCCTCGATGGCGATATCGGCCCCCATTGCCTGCAGTCCCTTGATGTGTTGATCGACCGGCCGCGAGCCGATCGCGCAACCACCGGGCAGGGACACGCGGGCCTCTCCGAAGCGAGCGAGCAGCGGGCCCAGCACCAGGATCGACGCACGCATCGTCTTGACCAGTTCGTACGGCGCTTCCAGCTTGTCCACTGCGCCGCCATTGAGCGTGACTTTCTCGCCCTGCTGCTCGACGCGCAGCCCCATCTGCAGCAGGAGTTTTAACATCGTTGCCACATCCTGCAGACGCGGCACATTCGTCAGCTGCACGGTATCGGCGGTCAGCAACCCTGCGCATAGAATCGGTAGCGCCGCATTCTTGGCGCCCGAGATGGCGATCTCGCCGGACAGGCGATTGCCGCCGCGAATCAACAGTTTATCCATGACCTTCTTTTCCTCGCCCTAAGCGTTGGCGTACGTCGCCCATTGCTATTTTTGGAATTCTTGCGGCGTCAGCGTCTTCATCGAGAGCGCGTGGATTTCCTCGCGCATGCGGTCGCCTAGCGCCGCATAGACCAGCTGATGCCGCTGAATCAGCCGTTTGCCGGCGAAGGCATCCGAAACGATCACCGCCTCGAAGTGGGCACCGTCGCCGCTCACTTCGAGGTGCGTGCAGTCGAGGCCGGCGGCAATGTAGTTTTTTACCAGTTCGGGTGTGGGCAACATGACTCTGCCTTTTAATGGAGTTAATGGCGCAGCTTGTAGCCGCTTTTCAGCAAGCCCAGGCCAAATGAAACAAGAATCAACAAAAACACGACGACAACGCCACAACTTGCCAGCGGATTCACATCCGATTGCCCGAAGAAACCGTAGCGAAAACCGTCAATCATGTAGAAGAACGGATTGCAATGCGACACTGCCTGCCAGAAAGGCGGCAGCGAATGCACTGAGTAAAACACGCCGGACAGAAAGGTCGCTGGCATGATCAGGAAATTCTGGAATGCGGCAAGCTGATCGAATTTCTCGGCCCAGATTCCGGCAATCAAACCCATGGTTGCGAGGATGCCGGCACCAAGCAGGGCAAAGATCGCAATCCACCACGGCGCCACAAAGTTCATGTGCGCAAACCAGGCGGTGACGGCGAAAACGCCGGCACCCACCACCAGTCCACGCGCAACCGCAGCCAGCACATAGGCACCGAACAGCTCCCAATGCGACAGCGGAGGCAATAGAACGAACACGAGGTTACCAGTGATCTTGGACTGGATAAGCGATGACGACGAGTTCGCAAAGGCATTTTGCAGCACGCTCATCATGACCAGCCCGGGCACCAGAAACGAGGTGTACTGTACGCCGGGATAAACCTGCACGTGATCTGCCAGCACGTGGCCGAAGATCAGCAGGTACAGCATTGCCGTCAGGACCGGCGCGGCAACCGTCTGCGTCGCCACCTTCCAGAAGCGCAGGATCTCCTTGTAGAACAGTGTCTGAAAGCCGATCATTTTTCGCCTTCCATGATCTGGATAAAAACGTCTTCCAGGTCTGCCTGATGCAATTGCATGTCGTCGATTACCGCGCCGGACAGGCGCAGCTTGCTGAGAATGGGTTCGACTTCCGCGCAGTCGTTGACGCGCAGCGTGTACTGGCGGTTGCCGGACATCAGTTCGTCAGGATGCGATACCAGCGTTTGCAGCTCTGCCGGCAGCGCACCGGCCGCCAGGCGCACGACCAGCTGCGATCCCGAGATGCGCTTGATCAGTGATGCGGTGGTGTCGAGCGCGACTACCTGGCCCGCCTTCAGCATCGCCACCCGGTTGCACAAGGCCTGCGCCTCTTCCAGATAGTGCGTGGTCAGCACCACCGTATGACCTTCGCGATTCAGGCGCGACACGAACTTCCACAGGGTCTGGCGCAGTTCGACATCCACGCCTGCGGTCGGCTCGTCCAGCACGATGACCGGAGGCTTGTGCACCAGCGCCTGCGCGACCAGCACCCGGCGCTTCATGCCGCCAGAAAGCGCACGCATGTTGGCATCTGCCTTGTTGGTGAGATCGAGGTGATGCATGACTTCGTCGATCCACGCGTCGTTGTTCTTCAAGCCGAAGTAGCCGGACTGGATGCGCAGCGTCTCGCGCACGGTAAAGAATGGATCAAACACCAGCTCCTGCGGGACCACACCCAACAGCTGGCGCGCTTGCCGGTAGTCGTTAACGACATCGTGGCCGTGGATGGCGACGGTGCCGGCGTCGGCCCGATTCAGCCCGGCGATGACGGAAATCAACGTCGTCTTGCCGGCGCCATTCGGCCCCAGCAGGCCGAAAAACTCGCCCGCCTCGATCGTCAACGAAACGCCGTCCAAGGCTTTCAGCGAACGATAGCTTTTCTCGACGCGGCGGATCTGGATGGCAGCCATGTGGCTCGATACTTTTGCAAAATGATGCCGACGACGGCGCGAGGCGCCGCTGAACGGCGAAACTCTTGATTATATTGGATTTCCGGTCACCGCCGCGCACGCGGGGCATACCGGCGTGCGGCGTCAATGATGCGGGAGATCGGCGCGCACAAAGCTGGAGGGGTCACTGTCCGCACCATCCAGCAACACGGATACGTCATACAGCGCGATCAGACTGCGCACGTTAGCCGGCAAATGAACGAAGCGGAGGGGGGCCGAACGTGCGCGGGCGGCGCGCCGCCAAGCCAGCAGGACGGCAACCGCGGACGAATCCGCTGCCGTCACGCCGGCAAGGTCGATGACATCCTGGCCGCCGGCGATCGCCTGCAGACCTGCCTGCAAGACAGACGTTGCGCTGGCGAAGGTAAGCGACGGTCCGGGTGCAAACATCGCGCTTACTTTGCCGCCGCAGGAGCAGGCGCCTTGCCGGTTTTGGCAATCGCCCCGGCCAGCTTCTTGTTTTTGTCAGACAGGGTCTTGATCAGACCGTCGACACCGGACTTTCCGATTTCTGCGGCGAAACTGCCCTTGTACGTTTCCACCAGCCAGGCACCAAGAACGTTCATGTCGAAGATCTTCCAGCCGGATGGCGTTTTCTCCAGACGATAACTGAGCTGGATCGGCTCGGCGCGCGGCTGGATCACTTGTGTATTGACCACCACTTCGCGGTCTGATGGGTCCGCGCGCAGCGGGCGATATTCGATCTTCTGGTCGCGCACCTGGGCAATCGCGCCGGAGTAGGTGTACATCAGCAATGAACGAAACTCGTCCGTGAGGCGCTTCTGCTGATCCGGCGTCGCTTCGCGCCAGTAACGTCCGGCGACCAGGGAGGTCATACGCTGAAAATCCACGTAAGGCAGAATCCTCTCATCCACGACCTGCTGGATGCGACGCGAATTGCCGCTCTGCACGTCCTTGTCGGTCTTGGCGACGTTCATCACGTCTTCGCTGATGCGCTTGATCAGGACATCCGGCGCTTCCTGCGCGAACGACTGCGCGGAAAGCGTCAACGCGCAGACTGCGACGAGCGTCAACGACAGTTTCTTCAAAATACTCATGGCTTCCTTATCCAGTTCGTCTCAATACGTCAACGCACCACGCGATTGACGTCAAAGCGCGGGGTCGTTGGCGGGTGTACCGGACACCAGCTGAGGGCTGGCGCGGTCGTTTGCAAGATCGACGCCTTCGGCGACCTTTGGTTTTTCCGCGCGCGTGGCGGCGGCCACCGCTTGCGCGGCCGGCATGACCGGTGCGGCATCGCTTTGCGGTCCGACAGGCTTCGATTGAACCGGTGCGTCCTGCTCCTCGGTTTCTGGTGCAGGCGCATCGACATTGCGCCCATCGTGCACCATACTTTCACGCCGCTGCAGATAGGCACTACGCACGAACGAATAACGGTCGAGCGCGGCATCTTCCAGCAGACCGGACGCATTCAACAGCGCCGCACGCTGATCAACCAGGCGAATCACGGCGCCCGTATTGCGCACGTCGACCGGCGTCGTGTAGCTCCACAAATCGCCGGAAATATCGACCGGGAGCGCGGCTGTATCGCGTACGGTGGAAGGGCCGAACAGCGGCAGCACGACGTAAGGACCGGAACCGACACCCCACTTACCCAGCGTCTGCCCGAAATCTTCCTTGTGTTTTTGCAGGCCGGCTTCAGAGGCGATATCCAGCACGCCGCCAAAACCGAGCACGGTGTTGACAGCGACGCGCATGAAGTCATTGGCGCCGCTTTCGACCTTGCCCTGCAGGAAGTTGTTGACCATCGTCCACACATCTTCGATGTTGCCGAAGAAGTTGCCGATACCGGTCTGGACAAACGATGGCAGGTGATCGTGGTAAGCAGTGGCCGCCGGTTTTAGCGCAACGCGATCGACGGTGTCGTTAAACTCGAACATCGAACGGTTGAAGCCCTCCAGGGGATCGTCCGGATTATGTGCGTTGGTCGTGGCGCAGCCGCCCATCAGGAGCGCTGAGCTCAGCAGCAAGGTTTTCCCCAGTGTGTTCATTTTTGCTCTTCTTTTCCTTCCGTTGCCTTGCTGAACAGAAATTGACTGATCAAGTTCTCCAGCACGATGGCCGATTGTGTCATGGTGATGCGGTCGCCCGCCGCGAGGTTTTGTGTATCCCCGCCTGGCTCCAGCCCAATGTATTGCTCGCCTAGCAGGCCCGACGTCAGGATCTTGGCCGAGCTATCCTTCGGAAACTTGTAACGGCTTTCCAGATCGAGTGTCACCAACGCTTGGTAAGTCTTGTCGTCAAAATCGATCCTGGCGACTCTGCCCACCACCACGCCCGCGCTCTTGACGGCGGCCCGCGGTTTCAGACCGCCAATGTTATCGAAGCGCATCACGACAGGGTAAGTTTTGTCGAACGATGCCAGGGTGCTCAGGTTACCGGCCTTCATCGCGAGAAAGAAAAGGGCGAGCGCGCCTAACAGCACGAACAGGCCGACCCACAGGTCTAATGATTTTCGTTGCATAAACCGATCCCTCAAATATGGGAAACGCCGCCTGCTTCGACTTGCGGCGCGCCACGGAATGCCGACCGGGAGCGCATTTTAATCGAAAAAACTGGCAACGCCCCCGACCTAGCTGAACATCAACGCCGTCAGCAAGAAATCCAGCCACAGCACTGAGAGCGACGCCATCACCACGGTGCGCGTCGTCGCCCGCGCCACGCCCTCTGGCGTGGGCTGCGACCGATAACCCTGATACACCGCCGTAAATGTCACCGCTATACCAAACACGACGCTCTTGATCACGCCATTGAGCACGTCATTCCAGACGTCCACCCCACCCTGCATCTGCGACCAGAAGGCGCCTTCGTCGACGCCGATCATCCGCACACCGACGATGTAGCCGCCGAAAACGCCGACCGCGCTGAAGATCGCCGCCAGCACCGGCATCGCTATCACGCCAGCCCAGAAGCGCGGCGCCAGCACGCGCTGCAGCGGATTGACCGCCATCATTTCCATTGCCGACAATTGTTCGCCGGCTTTCATCAACCC
>Ga0366773_1007_pt1 | contig 38533 bp, 38 predicted proteins | sample BONcelHN113001D8_FD_207071 | JGI IMG/M metagenome (GOLD analysis project Ga0366773, IMG submission 207071) | Enriched cells from coal bed in the Powder River Basin, Montana, United States - BONCAT cells N11 rep2 HSBNCT.N11.300.1.D8 ...
ATGGTTCTTGCGAACCGGTCGCTCACTCAAAATACTGACAGGTACTTTCCTTTAACAGAAAGTATCTATATTTCTTTGTGAGCATTTAATGTTTAAAGTTATGACAGTCAAGCGAACCTGATTGCCGCGCTTCCATTAAACGCCCACACTTATCGGCTGTTAATTTTTTAAAGAACCTTGCCTGCTCCGCCCTTACCTTCAGCGTCGCCGCGAATCGTTTTGTTCGTCAGCAGCAGAGAAACGAGATTATGTGACACTTCCAACTTTCCGTCAACAACTTTGTTTAAACAACTCAACAAAATCCGCTCACGCTCACAGCCAAAAACACCACCGCGCAACCAGCAAGCTCAGACCTAAAACACCGCCTCATCCTCACTTCCCAATTACCCCCGCCTCGCAACGGGAGCCGAACTATAGCAAACCTTGTTTTACGTTGGCAAGCGCCTTTTGCAAAAATTTTTCTTCCTCATTTCGGCAGTAACACCCACATCGCGCCACGCTGCTTCATCTTGCCGGCCCGGTTACCTGCCTGGTCGCCAAAGCCCCAGAAATAGTCGGCCCGCACCCCGCCTTTGATTGCACTGCCCGTATCCTGGGCGATCACCAGACGACGCAACGCCGCGCTGCTGTTCGGTTGCGTAGTTGCAAGAAACACGGGTGAGCCGAGCGGCACCGATTGCGGGTCCACTGCAATCGAGCGTTGCGGAGTCAGCGGCACGCCAAGCGCGCCCTTGGGGCCCGCCTTGGGATCGCTGACTGCCTCCTCCCTGAAGAAAACATAGCGTGGATTGGCATTCAATAATTCCTGCTCGCGCCGGGGGTGCGCCATCAGCCACGCTTTGATACCCTGCATGGAAGCCTGATCGGCTTGCAACTCGCCCTTGTCGATCAAATAGCGACCGATAGACTTATAGGGCTGGCCATTCTGGTCGGCATACGCCAGCCGCACCGTTTCATGCGAATCCGCCAACTGCACTCTGCCTGATCCCTGCACCTGAAGAAAAAACGCAGCGACTGGATCGTCGACCCATACAATCTCTTTGCCCGCCAACGCGTTCGACTGCAGCAACTCGGCGCGCGCGGGATAAGGAAGCACCTTGTTGCCCGCCAGCCTGCCTCGTAAATGCTGCCCCTTCAGTTCGGGCACCACCGTGGAAAACTCGACAGAAAGAATATCGTCGGGCACCCGGTACAAGGGCGTTTGATATTTGCCGCCTCGTTTGCGCGCTCCTCGCAGCAATGGCTCGTAATAGCCGGTAACCAATCCCTCCGCGGAGCCGTCCCGATTGACCACTTGATAAGGCTGAAAATAGGTCTCGAAAAACTCGCGCACTTCAGAGGCGCCCGGCGCGCCCAAGGCGCGGGCGCGAGTACAAGGCATCTTCCAGTCGGGCTTTTTATCCAGTACCGCGCAGGACGCGAGAAAAGCTGGCCAGGCGTCGCGCTGGTCGTCCGTCGCCCATCCAGGCAAAGCGGAGTAAGCCGACGCACGCAGCGTGTTCGAGGAGACAGGCGTTTCTTCCTGCGCAACAGGAGACGGCGCAGGAAGCGGCGCTTCGATCACGGGCGAGGATACAGGTGGCGGCGTGGAACAGGCCGACAGCCCGAGCAAGACGAATATGGGTAAACTGCGGCGTACGAAAGACATAAGGATCACGTGCAATGTGGCTACTATTTGTGGAAGCTGGCGTGGCGCTGCTGTTGCTGATTTTCATTGTGTGGTGGACGATGTTTGCGGGCAGGCCCCCCACCCATCCACCAACCGGAAAAAACTCAGAAGACGACGTGCCGGATTAGGCGTCGCAACGATTCAATGCAAGGTACGTGGCAATGACAGCACGAACTCCGGGATTACCACCTCGAAGCGCTCGCCATCTTCGGCCACGCAGAAATACTCCCCTCTCATCGTGCCCTGCGGCGTCGTCAGCGCCGCACCGCTGGTGTATTCGAATTGCTCGCCTGGCTGCAACAGCGGCTGGTTGCCGACCACGCCAAGGCCCCGCACTTCCTGCACGTGGTCGCTGGCATCAGTGATGATCCAGTGCCGTGAGATCAACTGCGCGGCTGTCTTGCCGGTGTTTTTGATCGTCACCGCATAGGCGAACACGTAATGTGACCGTGCGGGGTCGGACTGCTCCTCGAGATATTGCGCAGTGATGGAGACAGTAAATTCGTAGGATGCCATTTGAGTCCTTTGCGAAGCGCCTCAGCGCCGTGAAATACAACGATGGCGCAGCGCAAGCCGGTCATTGCACACGAAATCCCGGGGCGGCGCAAGCATAAGAATGCGCAGGTTAAAATAGCGCCTTCTCCTCCCCAATCACGATCATGCCGAACTACCGCATTGCGCCCAGCATCCTGTCCGCCGATTTTGCCCGCCTTGGTGAAGAAGTATGCAACGTCGTTGCCGCTGGCGCCGACATCATTCACTTCGACGTGATGGACAACCATTACGTTCCAAACCTGACGATCGGCCCACTGGTCTGCGCAGCGATTCGTCCGCATGTGCGGGTGCCGATCGATGTGCACCTGATGGTCAAGCCGGTCGACCGCATCATCCCGGATTTTGCGAAGGCCGGCGCCAACATCATCACCTTCCATCCGGAAGCATCGGAACATATCGACCGGTCGCTGCAACTGATACGCGACAACGGCTGCAAGGCGGGCCTGGTATTCAACCCGGCAACGCCGCTGCATCATCTAGAACATGTGATGGACAAGCTGGACATCATCCTGCTCATGTCGGTCAACCCCGGCTTCGGCGGTCAATCCTTCATTCCGCACACGCTCAAGAAAATCACAGCGGTGCGAAAAATCATCGATGCCTCCGGCCGCGACATCATGCTGGAGGTGGACGGCGGCATCAAGATCGACAACATTGCCGCAGTCGCGCAAGCCGGGGCAGACACGTTCGTCGCCGGTTCCGCGATCTTTGGCAAGCCGGATTACAAGGCAGTGATCGACGCCATGCGCAGCGCGCTGAAACCAGCGCGATGACAGATACCGCCGGCAAGCCCTTGCACGGCATACGCGCAGTCGTTATCGACCTGGATGGCACGATGCTTGATACCGCGCGGGATCTGCACGCCACCATTAACTGCGTGCGTCATGATCTCGGCCTGCCGCCGCTTGACGTTGACACTGTCGTCAGCTTCGTGGGTAAAGGTGTCGAGCATCTGGTCGGCCGCGCCCTGCGCGTCGATCAGCCGGACGAACAGGCAGAGCGTTATTTTGCACAGGCGATGCAGTCGTTCGATGCGCATTATCGCGAACTCAATGGTCAATTCGCGATGCCTTATCCGGGCGTGCACGAGGGCTTACGGGCCATGCGTGCCAAGGCGCTACGCCTGGCTTGCGTCACCAACAAACCACTCGCGTTCACCGTCCCGCTACTCAAGAAGACCGGGCTGCATGACTACTTCGACCTGATCTATGGCGGCGATTCGTTCGCAAAAAAGAAGCCGGACCCGATGCAATTGCTGCAGGTTTTCGCCGGCTTTGCGCTCGCGCCGCAAGAAGTCGTCGCCATCGGCGATTCCATCAACGACTCACAGGCAGCGCGGGCGGCCGGCTGCCGCGTGCTGAGCGTACCGTACGGCTACAACCACGGCCAGCCTATGCAAGCCGCCGAGACCGATGGTATAGTTTCTTCACTGCTCTGTGCAGCCCAACTGATCAATCCCTGAATCTACACATGTCTCTCGGCAAAAAACGATTCGCGACACCAGGCACGCATGAGGCTTGGCTATGGCGACGCTGGCAATTCTGGCGCTGACCGCCACTTGCCGCTGATCGCCCGCAGCTTTGCGTCCGCAGATCGGCATCGTTTTTTGAATCCCAAGCCGCTCGACTACAATAGCGGGCCCGGAGAGAACCATGACTGAACCCGAATTCCAATCGCTGGCCGCGCAAGGCTACAACCGCATTCCACTGGTTGCCGAAGCGTTCGCCGATCTCGAAACCCCGTTGTCGCTGTACCTGAAACTGGCGCAAACGCAAAACGCCGGAAAAAACACGTTCCTGCTCGAATCCGTGGTCGGCGGCGAGCGCTTCGGCCGCTATTCGTTCATCGGCTTGCCAGCCCGCTCCCTGATGCGCAGTGTCGGCGGTCAGGTCGAGGTGCTGCGCGACGACGCCGTGATAGAAACCTTCGACGGCAATCCACTCGACTTCATCACCCAGCTCCAGTCGCGCTATAAAGTGGCGCTGCTGCCTGGCATGCCACGCTTCTGTGGGGGCCTGGCCGGCTATTTTGGTTATGACACCGTGCGCCATGTCGAAAAGCGGCTGGCCAATAGTGCGCCGAAGGACGATCTCGGCTTGCCGGAAATCCAGCTGCTGCTGACCGAGGAGCTGGCGGTCATCGACAATCTGTCCGGCAAGCTTTATCTGATTGTGTATGTCGACCCGACGCAACCGGAAGCGTTTGCCAAGGGGCGGCAGCGCCTGAAGGACTTGCGCGCCAAGCTGCATCGCGCGGTCGAAGCGCCGGTAACGACGGCGTCGGTGCGCACCGACACGATTCGCGAATTCGACAAGCAGGATTATCTGCAGGCAGTCGCTCGCGCCAAGGAATACATCATGGCCGGCGACCTGATGCAGGTGCAGATAGGCCAGCGCATCAAGAAGCCCTACGTCGATGCGCCGCTCACGCTGTATCGCGCCTTGCGCTCGCTGAACCCGTCTCCCTATATGTACTTCTACAATTTCGGCGACATGCAGATTGTCGGTTCGTCGCCCGAGATATTGGTACGCAACGAAGCGGCAGCGAACGGTAAAATGAAAATCACCATTCGCCCGCTGGCCGGCACGCGCCCACGCGGCGAAACACCGGAAAAGGACGCAACACTGGCCAGAGAATTGCTGGCCGATCCCAAGGAAATCGCCGAACACGTGATGCTGATCGACCTTGCGCGCAACGACATTGGCCGCATTGCCGAGATTGGCAGCGTCAAAGTGACCGACAAGCTGGTGATCGAAAAGTATTCCCACGTGCAGCACATCGTCTCGAACGTGGAAGGCACGCTGAAGGATGGCCTGTCGAATCTGGATGTGCTGAAAGCGACCTTCCCGGCCGGCACACTGTCGGGCGCGCCCAAAGTGCGCGCAATGGAAATCATCGACGAACTGGAACCGACCAAGCGCGGCATTTATGGCGGCGCCTGCGGCTATCTCTCCTTCGGCGGCGAAATGGACCTGGCGATCGCGATCCGCACCGGCGTGATCAAGGACGGCATGCTGTATGTGCAGGCAGCAGCGGGCATCGTGGCCGATTCGGTGCCGGAAATGGAATGGCAGGAAACAGAGAACAAGGCGCGCGCCGTGTTGCGCGCAGCGGAACAGGTGCAAGACGGTTTGGATGGGGAGCTTTGATATGTTGCTGATGATCGATAACTACGACTCCTTCACCTATAACCTGGTGCAGTATTTCGGTGAATTGGGCGTTGACGTGCACACCGTGCGCAATGACGAAATCACGCTACCCGAAATCGAAGCGATGAAACCGGAGCGCATCTGCATCTCGCCGGGGCCGTGCACGCCACACGAAGCCGGTGTTTCGATTCCCGTCCTCAAGCATTTTGCCGGCAAGCTGCCTATCCTCGGCGTCTGCCTCGGCCACCAGGCGATTGGCGCGGCGTTTGGCGGCAATGTGGTTCGCGCGCAGCAAGTCATGCACGGCAAGACCTCGACGATCGAACATGCCGGTGTTGGCGTGTTCAAGGACCTGCCGAGCCCGTACACGATCATTCGCTATCACTCGCTGGCGATCGAACGTTCATCCCTGCCGGATTGCCTCGAAGTGACGGCATGGACCGAGGATGGCGAGATCATGGGTGTGCGTCACAAGCAATTCGACATTCAGGGCGTGCAGTTTCATCCGGAATCGATCCTTTCCGAACACGGGCATGCCCTGTTGAAGAATTTTCTCGCCTGATCGCCGGCCGCCGTCATCGAAAGCATTCCATGATCACCGACCAAGAAGCGCTGCTACGCTGCATCGATCATCGTGAAATTTTTCATGATGAGATGCTCTATCTGTTTCGCAAGATCATGCGCGGCGACATGTCGCCGGCGACCATGGCCGCGCTGGTGATTGGCCTGCGCGTCAAAAAAGAAACGATTGGCGAAATCACTGCGGCCGCGCAGGTCATGCGTGAATTTTCGACCAGGGTCGAGCTTGCCGATACGTCGAACCTGCTGGACATCGTCGGCACCGGCGGCGATGGCGCCAACACGTTCAATATCTCCACCGCTGCCATGTTCGTCGCAGCGGCAGCGGGTGCACGGGTCGCCAAGCATGGCGGGCGCAGCGTGTCGTCCTCGTCCGGCAGTGCCGACGTGCTGGAAGCACTGGGCGCAAAAATCGATCTGGCGCCGGAACGGGTCGCCGAATCGATCCAGCAAACCGGCATCGGCTTCATGTTTGCACCGAATCATCACGCCGCGATGAAACATGCCGCGCCGGTACGCAAGGAGCTCGGCGTTCGCACCATCTTCAACATCCTGGGACCGTTGACCAACCCTGCCGGCGCGCCGAACATCCTGATGGGCGTGTTTCATCCAGACCTGGTTGGCATTCAGGTGCGGGTATTGCAACGTCTTGGTGCGCAGCACGCGATCGTTGTCTGGGGCCGCGACAACATGGACGAAGTATCGCTCGGCGCGGCAACGCTGGTCGGCGAACTCGTGAACGGCGAGATTCGCGAATACGAAATCCACCCCGAAGATTTCGGCCTGCAGATGATTGCCAGCCGCAACCTGAAAGTCGGCAATTCAACCGAATCGAAGGCAAAAATCTTCGAAGCGCTTGACAACGTCGACGGCCCGGCACGCGACATCGTCGCGCTGAATGCCGCGACCGCACTGTACGCAGCCGGCGTTGCGGGCTCGATCGCAGACGGCTTGACCAGGGCCCGCGCAACGCTCGCGTCGGGTGCGGCGCGCGCCAAACTCGACCAATTCGTCGGTGTCACGCAGGAACTCGGCAAGGCCTGACCGCCCATTTGAACAAAAGCACACATCATGTCCGACATCCTCAACAAGATTCTTGACGTCAAGGCCGACGAAGTCGCCGCTGCAAAAAAATTCCGCAGCCTGGCAAGCTTGCGTGATGAAGTGGAAAGCGACAAGGACGCGCGCGCATCGCTGCGCGGCTTTGAAGCATCGCTCCGCTCTAAAATCGCGGGCGGCAATGCTGGCGTGATTGCGGAAATAAAAAAAGCGTCACCGTCAAAAGGCGTGCTGCGCCCGGATTTTCATCCGGCGGCAATTGCCGAGAACTACCAGCGACATGGCGCGGCATGTCTGTCGGTTCTGACGGACGTCCAGTTTTTCCAGGGTGCGCCGGACTACCTCAAACAGGCGCGTGCCGCCTGCAGCTTGCCGGTACTGCGCAAGGATTTCATCGTCGATCCGTATCAGGTATACGAAGCGCGCGCATGGGGCGCCGATTGCATCCTGCTGATCGTGGCGGCGCTTGACCACGGGTTGATGGCAGAGCTCGAAGCCTGCGCGCATGAACTCGGCATGAATGTGCTGGTGGAAGTGCACGACGGCGGCGAACTCGGCGCGGCGCTCGAGCTGAAAACCGCCCTGCTCGGGATCAACAACCGCAACCTGCGCACGTTCGATACGACTCTGCAAACCACCATCGGCCTGCTGCCGCGCATTCCGCCTGACAAACTGGTCATTACGGAGTCCGGCATCCTGACTGCGGACGACGTGAAAAAAATGCGCGACGTTAATGTGCATGCGTTCCTGATTGGTGAAGCGTTCATGCGCGCCGCCGACCCGGGCGCGGAACTGAACCGGCTGTTCCAGTCACAGCGCCGATGAAAAAAGCCCGCCTGCCGCAGGCTTTTTTATTTCGCCATCTTCCTGAGGGCATCATTCCTGACCCAGCCACGCCGCCCGCAAGCGCGCGGCAGCGACTGGCTTCGGCTCCGCGCTCAACGTGACGGATGGCGTGTCGTCTGGCGCCAGCTCCAGCGTCAATTGCCGCAACTCGTCGCGCCGGAAAACATGCAGTACGATCGCATCGCCGACGCGATAGCGACCCAGCACAACGTCGAGATTTGTCGCCGTCACCCGAAGGCCGTCGATTGCAACCAGTACGTCGCCGGCAGAGACGCCGGCCCTGTGCGCAGCGCCACCTTCGTACACGTTTGCGACCTTGCAGTCCGCGTGATCGCGCACGGTACGCATACCAAGCGCCGGCTTGCTGCGCTTGCGGTTATCCGCATATGCGATGCCGAATGGGGCGAGCACTCTGGCCAGCGGCACATCATCCGTTCCGCGCACCCAGCGATCAAGCAGGCGCTTGAGTTTGACGCCCGTCACTTTCTCGAACAGCGCATCCACTCCGGCTTCATCGACACCGCGTCCGGCACTTTCGACCTCGGCGTAAAAGTCGCGGCCATACCGCTGCCATAACGCGCGCATGACATCGTCGAGCGACTTGCGTCCCTTCGTTTCAGCACGAATGGTCAAATCCAGCGCAAGCGCGATCAGCGCACCCTTGGTGTAATAACTGACAATCGCGTTCGGCGAATTTTCGTCTTGCCGATAGTACTTGGTCCACGCATCGAAACTGGATTCGGCCACGCTCTGCTTGTGCCGTCCACTGCCACGCAAGACGCCGTTCGCGGTTTTCGCGAGCAGCTTCAGATACGCGCCGACATCGATCACACCGGCGCGCACCAGCATCAAGTCGTCGTAATAGCTGGTAAAGCCCTCGAACAGCCACAGCAGCGATGTATATGCTTCTGATGCCAGGTCGTATGGCGCAAACGCAGCGGGCTTGATGCGCTTGACGTTCCACGTATGGAAATATTCATGGCTGCACAAGCCGAGGAAGGTGCGGTAACCCTCGCCCGTTTCCTTCTGGCCGACGACGGGCAGGTCGGCACGCGAGCAGATGAGTGCGGTGGATGCGCGGTGCTCCAGGCCACCATACCCGTCGCCGACCACCATCGTCATGAAAACATAGCGCGTCATGGGAGCGCGCCGGCTCTGCGGCTCGAACAGGGAAATCTGCGCCTCGCAGATTTTTTTCAGGTCACTTGCAATACGTTGCAGATCAAGATTGGGCACGCGGCCGGTGAAGACGACATCATGCCGGGTGCCGTGCGCCTGAAAACTGGCGAGCGCGAACGCGCCCATTTCGACCGGATGATCAATCAGTTCGTCGTAATTTTCCGCGGCATACCGACCAAAGCCGTAACGCCTTCCCCTGACCTGACGCATGGCGGTTGCCACGCGCCATGGCACCTGGTCGCTTCCTTCTGGTGGATTGATGTCGACGACGTGAGGAAGATGGTCGCTCCCTTCCACCCTGAAAAACACACTGGTGCCATTAAAAAATCCATGGCTCTGGTCGAGATGCGCGCTACGCACCGACAGATCCCACGCATAGACTTCGTAGTAGAGCGTCAGCGGTCCGCGACAGGGCGCGGCGAGCCATGTGTGCTTGTCCAGCTTTGAGAGTGCAATGTCGTCGTCGCCGCAGCGCGCGACGATGCGCACGATATTCCTGGCGAACTCGCGGATCATGTAGCTGCCGGGAATCCACGCCGGCAGCGAAAATTGCTGGCCTTCGGCAGTGGGACGCTCGATCGTCAGCGTCACGCCAAACAGGTGGGCAGCAGGGTCGCGCGGCGTAATCGTGTAGTGAACAGTATTTCGCATGGGAAATGGCGGAGGGAAGGATGCCCTTAGTGTAACGGCATCGGTGTGCACACGCAGAGCGACACCTGGCAACAAAATGCCACGGACGCTTGTGCGCACGTGGCATCCGCGTCCAGCAGGGGATGAATCCTATTTGCTGATGGCAGCGAGCCTGGCTTCCAGCGCCTTGGCATCGATCGCGCCAGGGATGCGCGAACCATCGGTAAAGATAATGGTTGGCGTGCCGGTGACATGCATGCGCTTGCCGAGCTCCAGCACCTGTTCGTGCGGCGCAACGCAGTTGCTCGGCGCAGCGGGTGCGGCCTTGCCGTTCAGCATCCAGTCGTCCCAGGCCTTGCCGGGATCGCCAGCGCACCAGATATCGCGCGATTTGGTAACCGAATCCGGTGACAGGATGTTGTAGAGAAAAGTGTAGACAGTAATATTGTCGACATCCTTCAGCGTCGCGTTGAAGCGCTTGCAGTAACCGCAGTTCGGATCTTCGAACACGGCGATCACGCGCTTGCCGTTTCCCTTGACGCGTTTCATCGCGAGCTTCAACGGCAGGTCATTGAAGCTGACCTTGCTGATTTCATCCAGCCGTGCCTTGGTGTAATCCTGATACGTTTTCGTATCGACAATGCGGCCGATAAACAGATACTGCGCCTTGATGTCAGTGTAAATGATGTCGCCGTTGACCTGCACTTCATAGAGTCCTGAATACGGCGTCTTCGTGACCGACACGACTTTGGCGTCAGGCCCCAGGCGCGGTTCGATCGCTTTGCGTACCGCCGCTTCCTGTGCCGTTTCGGCATACGACGCGGTCAACGCGAGGCCGGTCAACATTGCTACTGCCAGATTGATTATTTTCATTCGTGATCCGTTTGTGGGGAAAGCGGGCGGTGTTATGGTGCGCGGCCCAATGCGTGGCCGATCAGGCGTCTTTTCAAACCGGGCAGCTGGTTGACAAGGCTCAACCCGATGTTGCGCACGACGCGCACCGGCTCGAAGTCAATGCTGAATAGCCGCGCCAGGCCGTCGGTCGCCAGCTGCATCAGCAGTATATCTTCCTTGCGTGCACGCACGTAACGAGACAGCACGCGCGCATCGCCGCAATCGCGATGCGCTTCGCGTCCGGCCACAATATGAACCAGGGCCGCGACGTCGGCGAAGCCCAGATTCATGCCGTGGCCGGCGAGCGGATGAACGACGTGCGCCGCATCACCGATCAGCGCGACACGCGGCGCCGTAAGGGCATGAGGACGGATCAGGGCCAGCGGAAAGGAGCGAACGGTTTGCGGCGGTAGCGGCGTCAATTCGCCCAGCTGGCGTCCGCATGCCGCGCTCACTCTCGCGGCCAGTTGATGCGCTGATTCCTGTTGCAACACATCGGCCAGCGCGTCCGGCGCGGACCAGACCAGCGACACGCGCCGACCCGGCAATGGCAGCAGCGCGATGATGCCTTCGTGTGGCGAAAACCATTGGTAGGCGGTGTCGCGATGCGGCTGTTCACAAGCAAAATTGGTGACCACCGCGTGCTGGCCATATGGCCGGTAATCGATATCGATGCCGCACTGCGCGCGCACCCATGATTGCCGTCCATCGGCGCCGACCAGCAATGCGGCGGACAAGCAGCTGCCGTTATCCAGTTCAACGTGCGCCGCATCCGCCCCGGTCGACAAGCGTACCGCGCGACCATGCACGCGCTGGATGTTCGACGCAAACCTGAGGGCGGCATCCAGCGCCTGATTCAGATTGCGCTCCTCGACGATCCAGGCCAGCGTGTCGACCCGTGCGCCATATGCATCGAAAGCTAGAACGCCGGGCATCGACTGCCCATCGCCTTTGACCACCATTGAATCGACGGGTGAGATGCGCGAAGCGTCAAGTGCGTCCCATACCTTGAGCGACGAAAGCACCTTGTGTGCAACATGATTGATGGCGTAGACCCGAGCGTCCCATTCGTCTTCGATCAACGAGGCGCGGCCGCCTGCGGGGTGCGACAGCAGGCTCACCTTCAGCCCGGCCTGCGCAAAGCCGAGCGCTGCCGCCCTGCCGATCACACCATCGCCTACCACGCAAACATCGCTGTGTACCTGCATATCGCCCACCATGGAACGCCAATCGTAAGCGCCATTATAGCGGCGCCCCGGCTTGGCAAGCGCTGATGCGCTTGCATATTGCTACAACTTTGCTATACTTGCGCGCCTTGGCCTGGTAGCTCAGTCGGTAGAGCAGAGGATTGAAAATCCTTGTGTCGGTGGTTCGATTCCGCCCCGGGCCACCAGTATTAGACGCCCAACCCCTCTCGGTTGGGCGTTTCCATTTCTGCTTCCCGCAAACCACGCGGGGATCGCGCCCATTCTGCGTGTGCCAGAGGTGTGCACGACCTGACCCGAAGGGCGGTCAGTTCGACACTATTCTGCCCTCTGTTCTCTCAAAATCTCCACCAACTCTTTCGCCGTGGCACGCGCACATTGCCTTATGCGGCAAGGAATTATGCGTGCGTCGGCGTTTCGGGTTTGACTGCTGGCTTGGATGACCAGCCCATTACGGAAGCTGTCATCGGTACCGAGCGGATCACTTCGGTACGTGGAAAACGAGTACTGTCACGATTAACTCGCGGTTGGTATCGCCATTTGCATGAAACACGTAGCGGAATCCACTCTCGTGTGGCCAGCTCACCGTACGCTTGAAGTTGCCATGTGCCTTGGCACTTGCATCAACGCCTGTACGTACCGTTGTCATCTCCGTACCGCGATTGAACACCAGGATTACTGTCTTGCCGTCCCGCCATGTGGCGTAGCTCAAGAGTTGGTCGATCGCCTCCCCAAAGGCCTTCGGACCCTTCCAGAATTTGCACTCGGCGATAAAGACGTTGCGTTCACCCTCGCGCAGCAGGATGTCGGTTTTTCCTGACATATTGAACGTCTCGCCCGTGGCCTTGCCCTCAAATTGACCATTAAGCTGAACGAGAAAGTGCTGCCGTAGCGCTTCTTCATCCATCGTCTTGAAGGCATCAGGACTGCGTTCCATTACGAGCGTCATGTCTTGCATGATTTTGAGCGCCTGCTCGTACTGCTCCATCGCCCAAGTCGGCTCTGGGGTGAAAGGCGCAGCACTCGCAGGGGGAAGTGCAGGAATCGCCTTTTTACGCGCTGTTGGTATTGCGTATGTCTTAGGTGCGTCTTCGCGTCGCTTGACCGGGATGCCGAGAGAGGCCGCTCTTTGAGATTGGGCCAACAGCCGCTCTCGACGTTGCTGGATCGCTTGCTCAGCGATGGCGCTTAGCCCGTTGTTATGCGCGTCAATCATCGGGCGTTGCCATCCGAGGTATTGCTCAATATCTGCCAACGAGCGATCGATAAAAGGCCTGACATCACGCGGTGCGTCGGCAGGCGAATCGTAGCGGAGTACTAGTTCGTTTTTCTCGATGGTCGCCCGCGGTGGACTTGAGGTCGAGGTGTTGGGTTGGGCGTAAAACAACTCTGCTTCACCCTCGAAGGGCACGCGCACCTCGACACGCTCGCCGGGCACCATGCACGGGCGACTCTTGTCGTCGATCCATCGGTTGGAGTCATAGCGGACATCGACCTGTGTTTCGTGATGATCGGCATACCATTGATCGCGCAAAAGGCTGATCGGCTCCACACGGTACTTTGCCGCCAGATAGTTTTTTAGATCGTCGGGTGCGGTGTTCAGCAACCTGTCGGGTTGAAGGCTTTCGATCTCCCGGCGTATTTCGTCAGCTGTGTTGCGTAGCGATTGGCTGAGATCATGGGTGCAGAACAGCAGGCCTTTGCTTTTATCAATTCCTCTTCCGAACATTATTTCTTCCTCTGCTTGTTGTCACGAGTGACTGGAGTGCGACGCACAAGGCATCCAGTACAAACCTTGGCGCCGGTTGGTCTCCACGAGTGCTCGGTAGGCGTGGAGCGCCCCCTCGTACTCCGGCTTCCCCTTGTTCGCGGTTTTTACTTTGAACAGATCGTTTGGCTTGTCGCTCTCCTGTCCAGCTTTCAGCATAACGCGCTCGCCATCGACCTTGACGCCCTTGAACGACCAGAGTGCACTGAAGATAGCGGCTTGACCCTCCGTGCACCGAATCGGTCCGTGGGGCCAGTCACCCAAGTTTACCCACCTGAAGTCTGCTGAGAACGGCCCATGGATGGGCGTCCAGGGATCGGCTGAGATCGTTGGTTCGGGGGCTGCCCCAGGGTGGATATAGGTGATACCGCCCCCATAGAAAGCGAATCGTTCCTCCAGCGACAACCACTCCACGCCATGCCCAAGTGGCTCACCCCGCGTTTCCCTGTGCCGAGGTGCAATGACGCGGATGTTTCCACCCTTCACCCGAACCCGGTCCAGGATCGTCGGCTCGCGCCAGATATACATCAGGCTGCGCGCCAGCACTACCGGAGCACTTCGTGCGTCACCCAGATGCCAAACGTCGGCCCCGAGATCAATGATCCCATCCCTGCTATTGATATCCATGGCCAGCCGCAACTTCGCCCGAAACCATTCCTCATCAAGTTCAAGCGCGGCAAGATCATCCGCTTGCACCGAGACTTGGCCGCACTCCGGGCAATGGCAAAAGCGCCCGCCTTTCCCATCGCCCCATATCTGACACCGATGAAGTTGGCAGTAGGGGCATAGCGTATGGGTCTGATTCAGTGCTGCCGGTTTCACCGCCTTGCCGAGGGCGCTGGACGCGGCGATCTCGCCAGGCGATAACATGCTGCGGGACAAGGGTGTGCCGCCGGAAAACAGACGGCACACCAGCGCCCATGCATCGTGGCTCACCGCCCACGCCAACCACCTCGTCGACCGGCTGTTGATCGTCCGGCTCGCCGTCGTGGCGCGCGGCGCGGATGCCTTCGACGTGGCTGATCTGGCGCTGGTGGCGGCCCACGCAGCCTTGCTGGCCGACCCGAATCTCGGTGGGCTGGTGATTGCGGTGCGCGAAATCGACTGCGAATGGGAGTTCGACGACGCCGACGCAGGGGCCGTCGCGTTGCCATCCCGCTACGAAATCCGCTACCGCACCCACGCCATTGATCTCACCAAAACAGGATGACCCCATGACCATAGAACTACTGAAACCCCACACCCACGCGGGCAAACGCCGCAATGCGGGTGATCGCCTTGAGCTGCCGGAGGCCAGCGCCCGCTGGTTGATCGCGCAAGGCAGCGCCAAACAAATTGAAGGCGCAGCAGAAGCCAAGCCCGCCCGCCGCGACCTCGCCACATCCGGCACCACACTCACCAAAGGAGACTGATCATGGCTTACTTTTCCGGACAAGGCCGCGTGTTCGTCGGCAGCCGCGACAGCAACGGCAACCCGGCAGGACTGACCTTCGTCGGCAACGTGCCCGAACTCAAGGTATCGCTGTCGGTGGACACTATCGAGCACCAGGAGGCCCAGTCAGGTCAGCGCCTGACCGACCTGCAGCTCATCAAGACCAAGAAAGGCGAGTTCGCCTGCACGCTGGAAGAACTGATCGCCATCAACCTGGAACTGGCGCTGTACGGTACCACGACCACGGTGACGCCCGGCACCGTGACCGGCGAGATTCTGCCCAATCCGGTCACGCCCGGTAGCCTGTATCCAACGGCCTTTCAGAACGTGTCTGCTGTGCAGATCCAGGACTCGGACGCCACGCCTAAAACGCTGCCGACCGCCCAGTACAACGTCAACCAAAAACACGGTTCGGTAGTGATTCTGGATGCGACCAGCGGCGGCCCCTACACTGAGCCATTCATCTTGGACTACGCCTATGGCGCGGCCAACGTCACGGCAATGTTCACCCAGCCCTTGCCCGAGCGCTGGATTCGCTTCGAGGGGCTCAACACCGCCGATGGCAACCGCGAGGTGGTGATTGACCTCTACCGCGTGGCCATCAATCCGGCCAAAGAACTCTCGATCATCACGGATGAACTGCTGAAGTTCGATCTGTCCGGGCAGGTGCTGGCCGACCTGACCAAGCCGGTCGGTGGCGATCTCGGGCAATTCGGTCGACTGGTACTGCTGTGATGGAGGGCTTTAAGACATTCCCACCGGAGCCGGTGATCGTGACGCTCTCAGTGGCGGCACTCGAGCTGACGCCCATTCGCTTGGGCGAACTACCGCGTCTGCTGGCGGTGGTGCGTCCGATGGCATCCGAGCTGACCAGCGATCCGGATTGGATGGCGCTGTTGGGACGGCACGGTGATGCCGTCCTCGATCTGCTGGCCATCACCACGCGGCGTGAGCGTGCCTGGATCAATGACTTGTCGCTGGAGGATGCCGTTCTTCTGGCCGCTGCCGTGTTCGAGGTGAACGCGGATTTTTTCGTGGCGCACGTCGTTCCGGCGATTCAAGGCGCGGCCCAGCAGCTCGCACCGACGCTGCGCTCGCTGACGAACTCGGCTGGGATGCCGCCGTCGCCCGATTGATCCGCGCCGGTCACCGCCTCGGTGACCTGATGGGCTACACGCTCACGCAGGCCCAAGCCTTTCTCGACGCCGACGGACAACTGGAGCGACAACAGCTCGCCCAGTTGCTAGGGGTGGTCGCCGTAGCGGCACAGGGCGAGAAGCGCGGCATTGAACAACTGCAACGCGATCTGCTCAAGGACTGAATCGTGCGCCTTTCACTGACCACCAGCGGCTTGCTGGACCCACGCCAGTTGTCGGCGTGGAGCACGGAGCGACGTCGCGCCATCCATGCCGCCGTCGCCAAGGGCATGCAGTCGGGCGGGCGCGAGGTGCGTGACGCGGCGCGATCCGAGATGCGCAGCGCCTTCACCGTGAAGCGCAATAGTTTCGTCTCGTCCATGGGCGTGAAGGTCTTCGACAAGAAGCCTGAGAAGTTGCCCGCCTTGCTGGTGGGCAGCAAGATTCCGTGGCTCGGTCTGCACGAAAAAGGCGGTTCGGTGAGCGGCAACCTGCTGATCCCTCTGCTGCCTGGGCGAATCGGCCCCAAGCGTTTCAAGGCGGTCATCGACGCCTTGATGCGCTCTGGCAATGCCTACTTCATTGAGAAGAACGGCCGTGTGCTGCTGATGGCCGAGAACATCAAGGAAAACGGCTCCCAACTCACGCGATTCAAACGCGCCGAGCGCGGGCGCACCGGTGCCAAGCAGATCAAGCGCGGCCAGGAGATTCCAATTGCCGTGCTGGTCAAGCGCGTCGATCTCAAACGCCGACTGAATCTGGCCGGTGGCGTGCAGCGTGCGTTACCGGCTCTGGCGCAAGCGATTCAAAAAGAACTGGACAAAGTCTGATGGCAAACAACCGCGCGCAAATCCTGATCAGTGCCGTCGACCAGACCAAGACCGCCTTCGACTCGATCAAGCGTGGCTTGGGCGGACTCACCGACACCGCCAAAGGTGTCAACGGCGTGCTCGCCAACCTTGGCGTGGCCGTGTCGGTGGCGGGCCTGACGGCGATGGTGAAATCGGCCATCGACACCGGCGATGCGCTCGACGAGATGTCGCAGCGTGTGGGCGTCAGCGTCGAAACGCTGTCGGTCTGGAAACCGGCGGCCGAGCAGTCCGGCGTGTCCGGCGAGTCCTTCGAGAAGGGATTGCGCAAGCTCTCCACCACGATGCTGGAGGCAGCGACCGGATCGGAGGACGCGGCCCGCAAGTTCGCGGCAGTGGGCGTCGAATTCAAGAACCAGGACGGCACGCTGCGCGCGACCGATCAGGTGTTGCTTGATCTGGCCGAGCGTTTCAAAGCGATGCCCGATGGCGCTGAAAAAACCGCCCTGGCGATTCAACTGTTCGGCAAGTCGGGGGCGGATCTGATCCCGTTCCTGAATCAGGGGCGCGACGGCATCAACGAACTCGCCGCCGAGATGCAGGCGCTCGGCGTGCAGATGAGCAGCGAAACGGCGGCGCAGGCGGGCAATTTCAACGACGCCCTCGACAAGCTGCATCTGGCCACCAAAAGTATCGGTAACCAGATCATCGCCTCTTTGCTGCCTGCACTGAACGATATGGCGGGCGGTATGGTCGAGTCGGCCAAGCAAGGCGGCACGCTGCGGACGATTCTGGATGGCGTGGTGCTGGTACTCAAAACCCTGGCACTGGGTGCTGCCACCGTCGGCAAAGCCTTCGTCGCTTTGGGTGAAGCGATTGGTGCAGGTGTCGCTGCCGCCGTCGCAGCGCTCAAGGGCAACACCGATGGGGCGAAGGCCATCATTGCCGATCTAAAGGGCAATCTGGTCAAACGACTTGATGAACTGGCGGCGTTCCGCGACAGCCTGTTCGATCCCAAGCCCATCGAGGTTAAGGCACCGAAAATTCAGGCGGACCCGGAATTGCTGCAACGGCTGACCAAGCCCAAGACGGCCAAGGCAGCGCAAGACAATACGGGCGCGCAGACCACACTGATGAAGGCTCAACTCGATGCCGAGTTCACGCTGCTCAAGGACGGACTGGCTCGGCAACAAACCGCGCTGGATGTTGCGCTCGAAGATCGGCTGGTCTCGGTGCGCGACTACTACACGCAAAAAACCGCCATCGAGCAGCGCGAGATCGAGGCCGAGATCGCGCGCAAGCAGCAGGAATTGGCCCGCAGTCAGCAGATCACCACCACCGGCAAATCGGAAAACGACCGGCTGCGCGCCAAGGCCGAGGTCGCCAAGGCGGAAGCAGACCTCATCACGCTCAACAACCGGCGCACGGATATCGAGCAGGCCAACGCCCGCAAGGCGGCGCAAGCCGAGCGCGAACTGGCAGATGCCCTGGCGCAAGCGCGTGAGGAACTGGCTCAGATCACCAGTGCCGCAACCGAAGCCGACCGCAAATCGGCTATTGAGCGCAGCTACCGGGATCTGCGCGCACGTCTGGCGGCAGAAAGCGATGCCGACGGTGTGTCGCTCATTGACCGGCTGATCGACGTCAAAGCCGCACAGGCAAACCTTTCGGCATTGGAAGCCCAGTGGCGGCAAGTCACCGAGCGCCTTCGCAATGCACAGGAGGCGATCCAGACCCAGCAGCAGGCCGGATTACTGACCGAAGCACAGACACGCCAGCAAATCGTGACCCTGCAGCAGCAATCGGCCACCGAGATGGAGCGCCTGCTGCCGACCATGCTGCAAGCCGCACAGGCCATCGGGCCGGATGCGGTGATCCGCGTGCAGGCGTGGCGCAACGAGCTGGATCGCACCAAGCTGGTCGTCGATGAAATGGCTCCGCTGTGGAACCGCATCGGTGAAAGTTTCGGCGGTGCACTCAACGGGATGATCACCGGCGCGCAGACCTGGCGCAGCGCGATGTCGAGCATCTTCCAGCAGGTGGCCGACGCCTTCCTGCAGCAGATCGTGATCCAGCCCTTCCAACAGTGGCTCGCCATGCAGGCGCGGATGCTGGCGCTCAAGCTCGGTTTCATCCAGCAGGAACAAACCGTCGATGCGGTCGCCAGCGCCACCAAGGTCGCGCAGAAGTCCACCGAAACCACCGCCGTGGTGTCGATGGATGCCGCCAAGGCGGGAGCCGGTGCGGCGGCGTCGCAGGCTTCCATTCCCTACGTTGGACCGGCGCTCGCCGTGGCCGCGATGGTAGCCATGGTCGCTGCCGTGATGGCGCTGTTGGGCGGCATCAAGAAGTTCGCTACTGGTGGTCTGGTCTCCGGCCCGGGTAGCGCCACGTCGGACTCGATACCCGCGCGTCTCTCGGCGGGCGAGTACGTCGTTAGTGCGGCGGCGGTACGCCAGGTCGGCGTGGCGTTCCTTGACTCGATCAACGGCTTGTCCGCTGGGCCGCGTTTCAAAGGCGGCGAGATGGCCTTTGCTGCCGGTGGTCTGGTCCCGGAGGTGAAAGTGCCGCCCGCGCAACCGCAGATGAATCAGGCGGTGCGCATCGTCAATGCGGTTGATCCGGGCGTCACCCACGACCACCTGCAATCACCTGCCGGGGAAAAAGTCATCGTCAACATCATCGGGCGTAATGCACGGGCCATCCGTGCGGCGCTCCAGGGGTAATTCAAATGGCACTACTGTTCATCGACGGCTTCGACCACTACGACCCGCAGGTGGTGGATGCCTTTGGCGATCCCTGGCTCGCGCGCGGCAAGGCGGCGTATCTGTCACCGCAGGCCACGCGCATCCAGGGGCGTCGTCCTTCTTCTTATGCATTGCGCCTGCCCGAAGGTTCGGGTGGCGGCTACGTCAAGAACCTCGACGCCACCAAGACCAGCCTGATCGTGGGCGCGGCCGTGCGGATGGTGCCGTTTCAGAACACAGGTGTCGAGCCGCTGCTGATCGGCGTGCGCGATGCAAATTCGCAGGTCGCGCATCTCGTCAAGATCGGCGAGGATGGCCGGCTCAAGCTTTACCGCTGGCAGTACGGCTATGACCAGTTGATCTCGACCTCGGTGGCAAGTGCACCCGCTCGCGGCTGGCATTACATCGAGCTGCAGGTGACGCAAGGCACCAGCAACGGCGTGCTGTCGGTGCGTATCAACGGCATCCTGGCCATCCAGATGACGGCGCAGAACACCATTCAAGATGGTAGCCAACTGCTCACGGCCTTCGTGGGTGCAGTTCCGGGCCAGTCATGTCCGCTGACCATCGATGTCGACGACTTCTACATCGCCGACACCACCGGCACGATCAACAACGCCTTCCTGGGGGACGTGCGCGTCGATGCCTTGCAGGCACAGGCCGAAGGCAGTCTGAGCCAGTGGACCGCCAGCCCGGTCGGTGCCGCCGCATGGGAAGCCGTCAGCGACGAGGATGAGGCAACGGCGATCAGTGCCCCCGGCGTGGGGCTGCGCCAGTCCTTCGATGTCGAGCCACTGCCAGTGATGGCCACGCCTGCCATCTACGGCGTGCAACTGACGATGCTCGCCCGCAAGACCGACGCGGGTCTGGGCAAGATCAAAGGCCTCGTGGTCAGTGGCGCGCAGATAGCTGTCAGCCCCGACATCATCTTGCAAGAGCAGCTGGCGTGGCAGAGCACGCTGTTCGAGCGCAACCCGAACGGCAACGTGCAGTGGACGGAGGCCGCCTTCAATGCCGCTGAATTCGGCGTGGAGTCGGCGTGACCGATCGCGTCGTCGTACAGGATGTCGCTGAGGTTTCCAGCAAGCCGACTCCGGGAAGCGGACTGTCTGACTTTCAGAGTGAATTGCTCTCGCGGGCCAACTCTGGAGCCAGCACAGCCAGCTTCACCCCGGAAACCGCCGTGACTCCGCTGCCCCCCAATCTGGCCGCTAGTTTGCTGTTTGAGTCCTTGGCAGGGCCCTGGCCACCCATCGATGCGCCGGTGTTCCTGATCGAAGTGCTGCGCCGGGACACGGCGTCGAGCGCCATCGTTGCCACCGCCATGGACGCCTTTGGCGACCAGCCGTGGCCGGATGCACAACGCGGCGTATTTGCCTTCCGTCACGATTGGGCCGAACCGCTCGTCGAACGACTGGAGTGGCAGTCCAGCGTCACGCGGCTGGCCAGCGGCAATGAATCGCGGCAGGCACGCCGACGCGTTCCCCGGCGATGGCTCACCTACAAAGTGGGCAACGCCCGCCAGACCGATGCCCTGGTGGCCGATTGGCTGGCCGACCATCTCGGCCAAGCCGCGCTGTGGCCGCTGCCGCAGTACGCGGTGCATCTGACCGATGCCTGCGAACCTGGCGCACTGGCGCTCAGTGTGACGGAGACCGACTGGCGGCAGTACGGGCCGATCTCGGCCAACCTTCGTCTGACTTACAGCGGGGTGCAGGGCTGGCAGGAGGGCGACGGCAATGGCCGCTGGGTGCTGATCATCGCCGCCGATGGCTGGCAGATTGCCCAACTCAGCGATGTCGAAAGCGATCTGCTGTGGCTGACGGAACCTTTGGCTCGTGCCGCAGCAATGGGTAGCACCATCATGCCCTTGGTGTGGGGTAAGGCCATCGACCCGGCAGATATCACTCAATGGGTGCCCGGCATGGCCGGCGGGAACGTGCCTGCGCACATCGAGCCGGCGCCGTTGCCCGACCAGGAAGTCCTTGATGACCCGTGGCTGGACGAGATTCCTGTCTGGCCGGATGGCAACTGGCGTGATGACCCGACGACCGCAGCACAGGCCACGATCACCCGTCAGGATTTTTCGCCCGCAGATCCGTGGGTGCGGCGGGACGATCCGTGGTCGACCGCCACCTTCCAGCGGCGCTATCTGGCCAGCTCAGTCGATGAAATTGAAGTCTGGCGTGCACGGCTGTGGCGCACCCAAGGCCGTCTGGAAGCCTTCTGGTTGCCCGATGGCTTGGCCCCGATCCTGTGGGTGTCAGCCGAAGCCGATCCCGAGGATGGCTACCTGCGCGTGACGGGAGATGACGTCTCCGCGTTCTGGCATCGCCCCGCAGCCTGTTTGATCGTGTATCCGGATGGATACCGGCTGTACGCCCTGACGGCGACCTGCCATCTGGATCAGGGCGGTGTGCTGGTGCTGCGATCAGGCCTTGACGAATGGGTGCCCAATGGCAGCCGAGTCATTCGACTCGTGCGCTGCCGCCTCGATCACGACGCCATCGATCTGTACTGGCACAGCCCGCAGCTGGTGGAAATCACCCTGACAGCACGCCAGTTGCCCGAACCACGCGGCAACGACCGAATCACTTACGAGCCTGCTTGATCATGAGCCAGAACCCTCTGCTGGAAGTCGAGCTGTACGCCTTTGCCAGCGCCAGTGCGCAGTTCTTTCTGACGCCGCACGAATTCGACGTCGATCTCGACGGCAATCTGTACACCAGCCTTCCTATCGAGCGCAACGAACTGGCACTGGGCGCCGAGGCGGCAAAATCGGCGCTGGAACTCAAACTGCCACCCGACGGTGATCTCGTGCGCCACTTGCTGGCCACCTCGCTGACAGGGGATACCACCTCGATCACCTTGCGCATTGGGCGGCGCGATACCTGGACCGACTACTGGTGGCTATCGGGCACGCGCTGGATGGGCCGGGTGCTGGGCGTCGAGGTCGCTGACGATGTTGCTCGCGTTCGCTGCGAGTCCGCGCAGGTCAGTCTCAAGCGCATCGGCCTGCGGCGGCTCTACAGCCGTAAGTGTTCCCACGTCCTGTATTCGACTGCCTGCGGGGCGTCACCGATTTCTGCCAGCGCCTTAGTGAGCCACAGCTATGGCCGCAACGTCGATCTCGATGGCGGTGTGCCTGGCAGCGTCAGCGGCGGTCTGGCCGGAGGCTGGTTGCAAACCCCGGAAGGTGCTCGCCACATGATCGTCAGCGACTACGGCGGTGGTGTGGAGTTGCTCTATCCGGTGGCCGTTGAAATAGGCACCGAGGTACTGCTGACGGTTGGATGCGACCACAGCACGGCGACCTGTGAGTCGCGCTTTGGCAACCTCGACAACTACGGCGGTTTTCCCGCCATCCCGAGCAAGAACCCGTTTTCGACGGGCGTGTTCTGAATCCCTGGAGAAACAGCCATGTGGTACCTCGTCGTCATCGTGGTGGCGGCGCTGGTTTCGGTCGCGCTCGCCCCGAAACCACCCGAGCCCAAACCGGCATCCCTGTCCGACGTCGATGCCCCCACCGCCGAAGAAGGCCGACCGATTCCTGTCGTGTTCGGCACGGTGCTGCTGCGCGGCTCCAACGTCGTCTGGTACGGCGATCTGGAAGCCGATCCGATCAAGAAGAAAGGGGGCAAGAAGTGAGCACGGAGACTGTCATCACCATTGATCACGTGCGTGCCGTCGGCCTGTGTGTTAACGGCACGCGCACGTGGTTCGCACGTCACGATCTGGATTTCCGCGCGTTCCTGCGCGATGGCTGTGATGCCGAAACCTTGCTGGCCACCGGCGATGCAATGGCGCAGCGCGTGGTCGAGCACGCTCGCCAGCATCACAGTCAGCAGGAGCCCGACTGATGGGTGGTAGCAGCAAGAAGCAAACCGTCGGCTACCGCTACCGGATGGGCCTGCATCTAGCTATTTGCCAAGGGCCGGTCGATGCCGTGCAGGAAATCCAGATGGGCGACCGCACCGCGTGGGGTGATGCCGACCGCACGCTGTTGCCCAGCGGACATGGCCTCGTCAGCCTCAGCATCAACAAGCCCAGCTTGTTCGGTGGTGATGAGCGTGAAGGCGGCGTGGTCGGCACCATCGATGTGTTGGCAGGTGGTGCCGGTCAGGGACGTAACGACTACCTGATGAGCCGCCTCGGCAGCGCCATTCCGGCCTTCCGGGGCGTGCTGTCGCTGGTGGCCCGCAAGATTCTGTTCGCGGCCAACAACCCCTACATCAAACCGTGGGCGGTTCGGGTGCGCCGCTTCACGGCGGGCTGGCACGATCAGCCGTGGATGGAGTGGAACGCCGAAGTCCGCACCTGGGATGAGGATGAAGGCCGTGAGATCAGCGTCGGCATGAACCCGGCCCATATCCTGGTGCAATGCCTCACCGATCCGCATTGGGGCATGGGCTATCCGCAGAGCACCATCGGCTGGAGTTTCTGGAACGCGGCGTGGGCTTTATCGAGCGAAGGCTTCGGACTCAATCTGATTTGGACGCGCCAACAGCCTATTGAGAGCTTCATCGGTCAGGTGATCGACCACATCGGCGGGGTTCTCTACACCGACCCGGAGCAAGGCACGTTTGAGCTGAAGCTGCTGCGTGACGACTACTGGATCGAGAGCCTGCCGCAGTTGGGGCCGGACGAGATCGTGCGGCTAGAACGCTTCGAGCGCGCCCAGTGGGGCGAACTGCCCAACGAACTGACCGTGGTCTACACCGACTGGCAAACCGGTGGTGATTCGACCATCACCGTGGAAAACCTTGCCGCCATCCAGCTGCAAGGCGGCGTGATCAATCAGCGCCGCGACTATCCGGGCGTTAACTACGGGCCGCTGGCTGCCCGACTGGCCTTGCGTGACCTGCGGGCCTTGGGTTCGCCCCTGGCCCGGATGAGCCTGACCGTGGCACGCGACACGCTGGAACGCGCGCCATTGCCGGGCGATGTGTTCTTGCTGAACTGGCCACGCTTGGGTGTCCATCAAATGGTGGTGCGCGTCACCGGCATTGACACCGGCACATTGGGAGCAGCCGAGTGGCGCATCGAAGCCATGGAAGATGTGTTCGGCATGAGCAATACTGTTCTGTCGCCCCCGCCGCCCCACGTCGATGAGCCGACCATCGAGCCGCTGCCTCCTGCGCTGGTGCTTGCCGTCGAGGTTCCGTATTGGGAGCTGGCCCGCCGCTTGTCGCGTGCGGATCTGGCCTACCTGACCGATACCGACACCTATCTTGGCGCGCTGGCAGCTGCTGGTGGCACTGGGCAGTTGAATTGGCAGTTGGCCACCGGCGCATCAAGTGGAGACCTCGCTGCCGTTGTGGGCGAGGACTACGCACCACTGCTCACCCTCGATGCGGCCTTGCCAGCCAGCGAGGTCGATGAGGTGACAGTGCATGTGACCGCCGTCAGCCAGCCAGAGAGACTGGCCGTGGGCGACTATGCCTATTTGGTTGATGCCAGCGGGGCCATTGCAGAGGCGGTTGCTGTTCTGGCCTTCGACGGAGCCAACGCAACCATCGATCTTGCTCGCGGCGTGCTCGACACGACACCCCACGCGCATGCCTCCGGCGCACGGCTGATTGGCGTGGGCGAATGGCTGGCCTCGGAAGGCACTGAACGAGCGCCGGGCGAGTCGGTGTACGTGGGCGCGATTCCGCGTACCTCGACCGATCAAGGCGATCCGGCACTGGCCAGCAATGGCCAGCCAATGGTGCTGACCGGTCGGCAGGCATTGCCATATCCGCCGGGGCGTATCCGCATCAATGGCCAGATCGAACCCGATGTGGTGGCAGGTGACCTCACCGTCGCGTGGTCCCATCGCGACCGCATGCAGCAGACCGCCTACCTAGTGCAGCAAAACGAGGGCGACATCGGGCCGGAACTGGGTGTGACCTACACGGTGCGTATCCGAAATCGCAACAACGTACTGGCGCACACCGCAACGGAGCTGCTCGGCACCACTTATATCTGGACTGCAGCAGTTGCCGCGCTGGATGCAGGCACGCTGGGCGACCGCATCACCTTGGAGGTCAGCGCCGAGCGTGATGGTTTGAGCAGCTGGCAACCGCAGGTGCGGGTCATGGATCGGACGGGTTACGGCCTGCGCTGGGGCCAGTATTGGGGAGGTGTGTGATAGAGCCGCGTATCGATGTTCATCTGCTCACCCTGAGTGAGCCTGCTGAATGGCGCGAGGCGTGCATCGCCAGTCTCGACGGCACACCGATCCAGTTGCACGTCTTGCCGGGTATTCCGGGGCGCATCGGTGAAGCGCGCGCGGCAGGCTATGCGCAAGGCACGTTGCCGCTGGTGTCCTTCGTCGATCCCGACGACCTGTACGAGCCCAGTGCCTTCACGCAGTTGGCTGATGCACTGGATGCTTGCCCGCAAGCCGTGATGGCCTACACCGACGAGGCACTGACGGACGAGGCTGGCCGCGACATCGCCGTGCGGCGTCTGGCCTACAGCCGCTGGCAACACGCCAACAGCGCCAGCCATGTTCATGGCTTGATCGTGATGCGGCGTTCCGTCGTGGAAACCGTGCTCAAGGAAACCACCGACATCAACAATTTTGCCGATTGGCTGCTGACCCTGCTCTTGGCCAAGCGCGGCGGTGTGCTGTACCTGCCCATCGTCGGGCGGCATTGGCGGCAGCACTCCCAGCAAAGTCATCGTACAGGCGACCCGGACGCTGTCCGGCGCATTCGCCAGGCATCGAATCTCTGGAGATAGACCATGTCATCAACTGACCCGAACCTTGGACTCAATTACGGCTGGACGCTCGGCGAAAGTGGCTGGGAAACCGGCATGGATGCCAACCTCAAGCGCTTGGGCGCGGTGGTCGGGTTATCCGTGAAAGACCGCGACCAGAACACGCCACCAGCCAGCCCTGCCAACGGCGACCGCTACCTTGTACCCGCAGCCGCAAGCGGCGCGTGGGTCGGAAAGACCAACCAGATCGCCGCGCGCATCGCCGACGTCTGGGAATTCCACGTACCCAAGATCGGCTGGCTTTGCTACATCGAGGACGAGGCCAAGCTCTCAGTCTTCAAGGCCACCGGCTGGAGCGCCGGTATCGCCATCTGAGCCGCCAATTTTTACGGAACTATGTACTTGACAAACCCATACTTAATCCGAGAAGTCGGATGACACAAAAGCGCACAAAACTTTTTTGTGTAAAGTTCTTGTGTTTGTGGAGCGCGGGGATTAGAATCGCATCATTCTCTGGCGGGAGGTGCGGTTCAAATGAATAAACCAAACGATAAAACAGCAAAACCAGCTTATGTTTCTTATAAGTCCTTGACGACTTATCTTGATGGCATTCGCGAGCTTGGTCATGCGCCAGATGTTATTGACCGGGGCACAATGAAAAATTTCTCTGGGGCCACCCAGAATGAATTGCTCCCCGCGCTTAAGTTTCTTGGACTGGCCGATGATAAGTCCGCGCCGACGGCAGTCCTCACTGAGTATGCTCTCGCTGATGATGAAGCGCGCAAGCCGATTCTCGCAGTGATTCTGCGCGAAGCGTATTCGTTTATGTTCAAACATCCGACCTTTAACATCGAGCGCGCCACCGAGAATCAAATAGCCGATCTATTCCGCGATCAGGGTCTTAACGGCAGCACGAATTCGCGCGCGATCGCATTCTTCTTAGCCGCTGCGAAAGAAGCAGGTATCAAGGTTTCGCCATACGTTAAAGCGCCTACGATTGTGCGAAATGGCCCGGCGAAGTCAAGGAAGGCAAAGCCTGCGGCAGCACAGACGCCTGCACCTGCTGCTGATCCGAATCCGGATGGCGGCGCTGAGCGCAATCCACCGGGCATGCATCAGTTTGAAATTCCGTTGCCCATGAAGGGGGCCGTGCGAGTAATCGTCCCCAACGATATTGACGGAGAGGACTGGGAGCTGATCAATACGATGTTCGCCGCCTACATGAAGCGCTGGAAGGGTTTCATGGTTGCTCAACAAGCAGCGACTAAACCTCTGAAGGAGACAGGGTTAGAGTAGAAAGACAAAGGGCCTACTCCGGCAGAGTAGACCCTTTGAATGTAGCAAATGCCCCAGTGGTGGAATGGTAGACACGGCGGTCTTTAAAACCGAAACTCCTGGCGGGGTGTGTGGGTTCGAATCCCACCTGGGGCACCAACCGAAGTATAGATTAGTAGCGGTAAACCGGCAAGCCCCCATCTATGGGGCCGATTTTTTCACATCTTTTTGATGAATTGGCGGTGTGCCTAATAGGCGCGCCAATGTCTCATCAAATCGCTTTTTTGCCTCTTCTTCTGGCAATTGGTCGCGTTCCTTGCTTGGCGGCTTCTTTCGCGGCTCTGATGGCTTTGTTTCTTTCGATTTAGGCACGGTAGGTCAGTCGCTTTCCTTCAATCCCGCGCAGCGCGCATGCGGTACGCTCCAAGTCAGTAGTCTTACGAGTATTCCAACGGAAGTCAAACTCATTGGCGTAGCGCTGCAAGTGTTGCTCGCTGACATGGTGGAATGTGCCGTACAGGCCGCGCTTCAGGATTGCGAAGCTGGATTCAACTGTGTTGGTAGTGATGTCGCCACGCGCATATTCACCGGCAGCATGGTTCACGACGCCATGTTCGGCGAACTCTTTGCCGACCTTGGTATAAATCGAAGCCTGATCCGTCATCAAGCGAGCCTTCTCGGCGATCTGTGCCTTCAAGATGGGGCGAACAGTCACCGCAGTCACATTGGCGACATGGAAGGAACGCTTCTCACCGTTGCGCTCTACGAGCGACACGATTTTCATCTTATGGTCATAGCCACGAGCGCCCTTGCGCTGCTTCCCGTTATTGCCCCAATACGTCTCATCCGCTTCAACGACGCCGCCATCGTTGCCGGATTTGCCGCCACCCAGCGGAAGTTTATTTTCACTCGTCATAGCCTCGCGGATGCGATGAGACATGAACCATGCGGTCTTGTATGAAACGCCGAGCATGCGCTCAAGCTGCTTGCTGCTGATACCTTTTTTGCTTGCCGACATGAGATAGCAAGCCTGTAGCCATTTATGCAGCGGGACTTTGCTGTCTTCGAAAACGGTGCCAACGGTAACGGTGAATTGCTCGCGGCATTCGGCGCACTTGTAGAGCCCAAGGCGATGGGAAATACCTTCCAGCTTGTAATGGCGGTCTACGATTCCGCAATGAGGGCATACGACGCCATTCGCCCACCGAACCGACTCAAGGTATTCGCGAGCTTTTTCAGCATCTTGGAACTGAGGTTGGTTCAGAATCGCTTCGGCCATGACAATCTCCCTTTGATGACTGAAGTATCAGCCATTTTCATGGGTTTGTCAAGTACATAGTTCCGAATTTTTACCCCTGAAACCCGCCCACGAGGCGGGTTTCGCATTTTTGGAGAACGCAAATGAACGCACCCACTGTGACTGAGGGCATGGTCACCATGCCCAAGGATGAATTCGAAGAACTGCTGGAACGTGTTGCCGAGCGCGGCGCGCGTGCGGCACTGTCCGATGTCGGCCTCGACGGCGAAAACGCCGCGAACGACATTCGCGAGCTGCGGGGCTTGCTGGAGGCATTCAATACCGCAAAGCACACCGCGTGGCAGACGGTGATCAAGCTGGTCACCACGGGTTTCCTGCTGGCTCTGGTTGCAGGCGCGCTCATCAAGCTCAAGGTGTTCGGAGGAGGGCAATGATCGAGACTTTACTCGGCGGCCTGCTCGGTGGCGCCTTCCGGCTGGCTCCTGAAATCCTGAAATGGATGGATCGCAATGGCGAGCGCAGTCACGAACTGGCGATGCAGGACAAGGCGCTGGAGTTCGAGAAGCTGCGTGGCGCGCAGCGGATGGGCGAGATTGGTGCTGCTGCCGATGCGGCGTGGAATACTGGAGCCATCGATGCCTTGCGCGAGGCGGTAGCGGCGCAGGGGCAGCGTTCCGGCGTGCGCTGGGCCGATGCCTTGTCGATCAGCGTGCGGCCGGTGATCACTTATTGGTTCATGCTGCTTTACTGTGCGGCGAAGACGGCAGCGTTTGTGGCGGCCATCACTGCCGGCGCTGGTTGGGGTACGGCGATCCTGCATGCCTGGACGGAAGCCGATCAGGCACTGTGGGCCGGCGTGCTGAACTTCTGGTTCCTTGGCCGCGTATTTGATCGGGTTCGGTCGTGATTAATGTGCCGCAGGCGGCGATCGATCTGGCCAAGCGGTTTGAGGGGTTTCATCGGGTGCCGAAGCACGATCCCCGACGGGCCTATCCCTACATTTGTCCGGCAGGCTACTGGACGATTGGCTATGGCCGTCTCTGTCAACCCGGTCACACTCCGATCACTGAGGAGGAGGGGGCCTCGTATCTGGCGATTGATCTTCAGACTGCCATGAGGGCGACATTACGTTACTGCCCGGTGCTGGCTGCTGAGTCCGAGGAGCGTCTCTCGGCCATTGTCGATTTCACGTTCAATCTCGGTGCTGGGCGGCTGCAGGCGTCGACGCTTCGTCGACGGATCAATCAGCGGGATTGGGCTGGTTCCGCTACCGAGATACGGCGATGGGTCTATGGTGGAGGGAAAGTTCTGCCGGGACTGGTAACTCGGCGGGCGGTTGAGGCTGCTTGGTTGCTTCGCAACGCCTGATCTCGGATCAGACAGCTTCAAGTACTCGATCCGCAGACTCGCCAGTGGCAACGAAATTTCGGAGAATATTTCCACCTGATTCGCCGACTAACAGATATGCCAGCTTGAAACGATCTTCCGATCGGGCCAGCGCCTCCAGATTGCGGACTTGCTCCTGGAGCTTGACCATATCTTCGCCGAGCCAGGCCATGATTCGGCGAACCCGATCTTCGATATTTGAGCTTTCCTTCAATTCGCCCAGTTCGTGGACGACATCATGCTTGGTTCCGATCCAGTCCGCACAGAGGGACTCGACCGAAGCGCGAATATCTGTAGGCAACTCGACTTTCGGAAGTTCTTTCTGTACGTAATCGGCGTTGCTCATCAGACTCATTGCACAAGCGTATGCCGCTGAACAGAATTCATCGATCGCACCGCCTCCAGCGGCGGCGGACTGTTGATGGTTGGGCGTCTGGGCACGTAAATATTCCTGACTGAAGGGTTTCCACTCATCCTCGGCGAATAGGCGGGAAACGTACTCGCGGGCCGAGCCTGGTTCCCATTGATATTTTTCGGAGAACTGGTCAAGGAAGCCTAGTAGGTGAAAGAAAGCCCGATTGCTGATATCCCAATGGAGCTGCTCCCCGATATAGTCACCATTGACTCCCTTGTACTCGTCAAGTCCCCGTCGCAGGCCAAGGCAGAATTCATCGATGACCCGACTGACCACGTCCGGATCTTCTCCTGCATTAGCGGCAATCTGATCGATGAATGTGCGCTCATTCGTCACGGCAGCCCACCTTTCTCAAAAAACTTCGATGGGTGTCGTCTTCCAGACATCTTGAGCCAACGCGATCAGCATCCCGTGCCGCTTTTCGATGGATGATGCATCCCATGACGAAAACGATTTTAGCTTTGCATTGATCCGGGAGATGGACGTGTTCTGTCCGACGTCGGTCAGCTCAACCAGACTGCGCGTCAGGTAGTTGCCACTCTTGCGGTACTCCGCTTGTTTGGCATTGTAGAAATCGTTCCCAGCGACGATGTTGATCGGCTTTTCCAGCAAGGTCAGGTTGCCGAGCCGGTTCTTGTAGTCGTCGTAGGCAAGCCCAGGGTTCTCGGTGGCCCACTTGCCACGCAGATCGCCCTCCGGTTTGTTAGGGAGGATGTGCTCGATTTCCAAATTGGTGAACGGTTCCAGGCTGCCAGGCAGCTTCAGCCCACTGAAGGCCATCTCGACGTGCTGTGTCAGCCGCGCCAGCAGGTACCGTGTCCGGTACTGCTGCATCGAATACAAGGTGAAGCGTCTGAGGGCATCGGCCAGTTCCTGCGACTTGCCAGCCATGTTCTTCTCGAAGCGGTCGGCGACAAAGGCGTTGAGCTGAGCCTTCTGCTTCACGGGATCGCTGCCCTCGGCAATTGTGCGCAACTCATCGGCCCACAGGGAGAAGCTACGTTCCAGATCCTTGGTCGGCGTCTTGGTGAAGATGTAATAGAAGAGGAAGCTTTCCAGTTGCGACACGAAATGGTCGAACAGCGGCTTGGGAAAAGGGGCCGCAGCCTGTAACAGGACATAGTGCAAACTGAACGCACCGCCAGCAAGCCGCTTGAGGCTATCCATCGCCAGATTGGACTTGCCATCGTTGCCCAGTCCGTTGGCGAATGCCAGGTAATGCTCGACGTTGCGAATGACCTTGCGGACGAATTCGAAGGGCTTATTGGCGTAGTCACAAAGCGCCGAGTTGTCCTTGGCGATGAACCAGTCGTAGATCTCATCCTCGCGCACCACCGCATCCCCGCGCTCGTTCTTGATGACGTAGTTGGCCATGAGGAAATAGCGCAGGAAACGCAGTGGCTTTTCCTTTTCCTTCTCCAGCGGCTTGGTGATCTTCTTCCACTCGTCCTTGAGTTGGGTGAACTGCGTTTGCTTGACCTGTGTGAACAGAAGGTTCTTCAGTAAGTCCATCGGGTTGAGGCCGACGCCACGCTCGTTGATGGTCTCGAAAATCTTCAGCGCGCTACTCACGTCCGTGGATATCTGGATGAACACCACGTTGTTGGCCAGATAGCCCCAATATTTTTTCAGCTTGGCGGCGTCGTCGTAGTTGTCCTTCAGGTAGCGGTACAGCGTGCTGTAGGCGTTGACCAGATTTTCCAGCGAGCCGAAGCTGGCGATACTGGCTGCCTGAATGCCCGCGCGCACGGCCTGCGGATCGGTATCCAGTTCCACTAGTTTGGCCATCACCTCGCCTGCGTTCTCGTAACGTGGCTCCAGCTTCAGATTGGTGCGAACCTCGCCGTCGCTGTCCACATAACTGGTCGAGATAAGCCCTGAAATCATCTGCCGTTGCGGCTCCCCCTGAAACAGATGCTTCAGCGCGCACAGCAGCAGGAAGAAGGTGGTCAGTCGTTGCTGTCCGTCGATCACCTCGTAGTGATTTTTCTGCTCGGTCGGTGACACCAGCACGGTGCCGATGAAGTACTCCCGCGTCGTGCCTGCATCGATCTGCTCGCCGATGTCCTCCAGCAGCTGATGCACTTCCTTATCCGTCCAGACGTATTCGCGCTGGTAGTCAGGGACGATGTAGAAGCACTCCCTGAATGCCTCCTCGATACTGTATTTGTGATTTTCAATGCGCGCCATTTTTTGTCTTTCCGTTCTTTTGCTTTCGTCTATTTACGCCAGCCACCATTCAGGTGTGCTCTCGTCACGGGCGCTCCATCCTTCGCTCGCCTTGGTGCCGTAACGGTAGGCAGCAATAGGCACTAGCGCTTCTGATGGAGCGCAGCCTCCGTGATATCCGTTGCGTTTGGACGCATACCGTAGCTTGCTGCTCCAAGCCAAAACCACTTTATCCATCCCGCTCGCTGCCATGATTCGGGGGCCCTTCAGGATGATCTCGCCTGAGTAGGACTCAAGATTCGGCTCACGCCAGCGCGCATTCGGGCTCGCCCCCTGCATCGTGGAGTCTTGGTCAAGCACATGACCGTGGTCGCTGGTGAAGATGACTGTTCGGTCTGATGAACGTGCCTCAGCAAGTAGTGCGTCCAGTCCTTTGAACTGGGCCAGTTCCCACCGTAGTCGTAGCTGGTCCGACTTCATCAAATGATCATCGACCGCATTGATCACAACACCCACAACCCGCTGCCGGGTATCGCTAAGCGCAGTTCTCAGGTCATCAGAAAGCGTAACTCCCGAGGCATCCAGCAAATCACGCTTGTGGAAAATCGCGGGGGGCTTGCCGGCAACTGATGGGGCAACAAGCGGTGCAATGGCACTGAACGCCGATCTCTCGGTGGATGCCGAACCCATGCAAGCCGTACCGCACAACAAGGACGTTCTAGATGCCTCGGTCGTGGACGGCAGCATAGCCAATAGCGTCGAACATGCTCCCGTACTTCGTTCAAATTGAACCCATCCATGGTCTTTGAGGCTGTGATGTAGCTCCAGAAAGACAGGAATGCTCATGCCGTCTACCACGATCAGCAAGGTCCTACCTGCCACAGCAATAGGGGCTACACATTTTTCGAGTGCTTCCTCAATCGGCATCAGGGATGTGCCATTGGGCTGTTCTGTCGCCAACGTCTCGGCGAATCGACGATCGAAAGCGTCGCGCCTGGCTCCGGAATGTTCGCGGAGTCTTGCATAGGCATTGGCGAGATCGGCGGAATCGTCGCCTTCGAGCAGAACGGTTTGGGCCCAATCAACCCAGGCAATCTCATTGCGATACTCCTCCGCCAGCACACTGAGCGAGGACGGAAGCGAACCGGACGTTTGCGTGAGCCAACTCACCAGCCGTAATGCCATCTTGCAACGTAGCCCCGATTGGCTGCTCAACACCGGGCCACGATGATCTCGCAATTGTCCAAATCGAGCGATGGCGTCCGGTAAGTTCAGTGCATTGAGCGCAGCTGCGAAGTTCTTGGTCTTTTCTCGGAGGGCTGCTGCTCCATACCTGGCATGTACCGCCAGCGATTCCGCCTTGAGCTGAGTCACCAGAGATTCATAGCGGGCCACCTGTTGTTGCCTGCTTGTCTCGCCCGCACGATCGAACCACTCGTCTGCCGCCTTGGCCAACCGGTGGGTGGTGTCCGATGACAAAGTCAGCCCGTCGAACAAAACCTCCAGGCGAGCCGCCACCTTGGCCCGATTGGATTCAGAAGAAACCGTCTTGTCCTCCAGCAACTCACAGAGCATGGCAATGGCGATCAACTCATCCGCACTACCAGCATCGATGGCGGCAAAAACAAAGTTCACCAGAGCACCAAGAAAATCGTGGAGTCGCTGCACGGTTTCGTTGCGTGCAATCTCTTCCAGCGCCTTGAACTGCTCACGCCGCTGGGCGTCTCCGGCCCACTTCAACAAATCAAGTTCTGAGGGCGGGTATGTTTCAAATCCGAGAACAACGCGAAACAGTTCTTTCCAAGCCCGATCCTGATCCAGTACCAGTGAGCGCACCGGAGAGTATCCCTCGGCAGGCATAAAGCGGACGAGCAACTCCGCGAGCCAGCGATGGCGGGCCAATCTGGGATCAATATGGGCTGCCCGAAATAAAGTCAGTACGGTTTGCCAGAGATCATGCGTGATCGCCCGCCGTTTGGCGCAACGCGCCAGAACATCTGCGCCCAGCTCACCATCGTTTCCGGGGTAGAGCAAGATGACGGGGCTACCAGCACTTGCATGGCGACGCATCGCATCGCGCACCGCCAGAGGTGATCGGCACGCCGCGACGGGCCAACTTGCGGCACTGACATCGACTGCCAAACCGTCAAACGCATCCAGAGGCAGACTCAGCAGTACAAACTTTGCTGAGGGATCCGCCTCGTGCGCCAGCTTGGCCTGCAGGCTGATTTGGTGCGCAGGAACTTTCATGCCTGTTCCCGAATCACGATCTGGATATCCACACTGACTTCCCCTAGCCCCTCAACCAACGATCGTGCGTCGGCGAGTTCCTTCAATGCCGCGACCTTGCCCAACCGCGTGCGCTCGATGCGCTTTGGCGCCTTCATACCTGGTTCGGGTTCCGGCTCGGGCGTGGCTACCGGGGTGGGCGCAGGAGGAGCTGCACGGTTCGCCACATCGGCCATCAGTGTGCCCGCGTCCCGTTCGAATTGTGTAACAGCGACTTGCAGCCCATCCACATATTCGTAACGCAACACGGCGTGCGCTAATCTTTCCAGGATCTGGTTGGCGCGAGGGGCAAATTCGCCCGTGCCTCCGGCGATGGAGCGAAGGCTGTTGACCAAGAAATGTTTAGCCTCAACGCGGGCCAATGTCTGAACGCCAGTGAGCGCTGCCTTGGCTTCGGCAATTTCCTCAGTGTTGAAGTCCAGCCGCGCCACCAGGTTCACCAGTTCGACCTCTGCGCTGGTGGACTCGATGGCGGTGAACCAGTCGCGCAGGCGCGTTGCACCGATCTTCCGCAGCGCAGGCTCTCCCGTCGCCACCACGTCGGTCTGTATCAACTCCATCAACTGATCGACCACGCGCAGATAAGTCAGCAAGTGTGCTGCGGTATCAGTTACCCGCTTCTTGGCCGCTCGCGAGAACTCCACTAGCCCCGGTGCCGAGCGATACAGGGCGGCCATCGATGGGTCGAGAATGTCTCCAGCCAGCTTGGTTGCTTTGTCCCAGTCGGCGGCAGTCGGCAGGGGTTGTTCGCGAACCTCGCACTCATTGGGCAGGTTGCCAATCTCGCCCCGGAAGGGCTGGCCAAAGCGATACAGCGAACGGTTGGTCTTGGCCAGCCAGGTCAGGATCACCAGATCCTGCAGGTCATCGCGCAGGCCCCGCCGATCCGGTACATCCAGCCAGTGGCGAAGATCGGTGACGGAGGGTTCGCGCCCCGACTGCTGGGCAATCTGACGTGCAAAATGCTGCGACCAGTCATCCCGCAACTGCAAAGCTGCTTCACCGACCTCGGCAAGCTCCAGTTTCGGCGCGATCCGCTTCGCATCGTCGCGCAGCGAGGACTCAAGTTCCACGCGGTGTGCGGGTTTCTGAGCGGCGAGCACCATCAGGTCGGCCAGGCGCTTGACGGCAATTGGCCTTGGTTCCGCATCAAAGTGCGGATGCGCCGGGAATTCATAATCCAGAGCCTGCTCGGCCAGTTTCTCGAATGCATCCTTGAAATTGGCAGCCACCGGCGGGCGTAAAACCATGGATGGATCGAGACTGTAGAAATGTTCGTCCACTGTCTGTGCCGGGTCCAGTGCCTCCTGGGCCACACTGTTGAGACCATAGGCGGTGTACAAGCAATTGCGCATGAACTGACGTAACTGATCACGCTGGTTCGTCAGCAGCACGCGTGCCTGTTCCCGATCGGCCTGCGACAGTTGGCTGGCGTACTGATCCAGATTGTTGCCGCGCAGAACGAAGTTGATGACTACCAGCCTGCCCAATTGATCCTGAGTATTGGGTGACAGGAACGAGGGTAGCCAGGCCACTGAACGGCCGATGCGCCCATCGTTCAGAAAGCCATTGATCCTGGCCACGTCGTCCTGCGGGCCATGCTGAGGGTCATGGTCAAACGGGAAGTCGATCAGGATGCGCCAGGTGCCTTCACGCCCCTTCAGCGTGTCGAATGACTGCTCGCGAATATTGCCGAACAGTATTTCAGCCGTGCGGCGCGAACCACGCCAGACAATCTCCATCTCGGGCGGCAACAGGCTGGAACTCATATCGGGCAGTCCCAAGCCGTCGGTGATCAGCTGCCGTACTTCTGCTTGTCGGTTTCCCTGCGTGTCGAAAGACATCGCGTTGGCCAGAATCGCGTCGGTATCGACCTTCGCCACTTCAACCGACACCACCGGGTTGGGCGAGTCGTCGGCAATCTTGATCTCGCCGGCCTGGCCTGCCCAGCGCTTGAGCTTGGTGAGTACGGTAATGCCTTCGCTGCCCGGGACAGGTGTGCGAATCGTGCCGTGGTTGAGTGCCGCCAGCTTGGTGGGCGTCAGATTCTTCAGTGCCTCAACCTCGGGTACCAGCGCTGCCAGCACCAGGGTTTTCAGCAGGCGGGCATCGTTTAGCAGGGCTGCAGCCTTTTTCGGATCTGCCTTGCCGGCCTCGATATCCTCCCAGGTCACCCCATGCTGTGTTTCAAGAATCGGCAATAGGCGCCGCCGCCAGAGCTGCTTGGCCTGTTCAAAAAACAGCTTGATGCCGTGAGTGAACGGTTCGTCGCCATCGGCGATGACGTCAAAAAGATCGCCCACCGGAATGACATCGCCGATTTCCAGCGTGTCTGCCTTTTCCACCAACATCTGCTGCATCAACTTGAGCGCGGTGCGCTCGCGCTGCAGCATCGACGACACGGCAATTAGGGTTTGCACCAGTGCAGGCGTGAATGGGTAGAGATCCTGCAGCATCTGTTGGTCGCCATCGCGGGTCAGCAGCGTTTGCAGCACCTCGGGCTGGCTGCTGAGCAGCTTGTTGATTGCACCCTTGAGTAGCGCATCCTCGGCGGGGCCCCGCGTGCGCAGCAAACGCTTCTTGGCAATCTCTGGCAAGTTGCGGTCTTCCAGGTTCACCTTGTCGAAGCGAGCTTCCCAATACTGCAGCGTGTCGGCAAACGACAACTGCTCCGCACCGGGCATGTGCTCGCCAACCAGTTCGCGCAGATCTCGCTGGCGCGCCATGAAGCTAATGATGGGCGTTGGGCGGTCGGCGTTGCTCGACTCAACCAGTTTTGCGACCTTTTGTCCTTCGCGCGCAATCCAGGCCACGTCGGCGGCGCGGCTGGCCAGCCAGAGGATGAATTCGTCCAAGAACAGAATAATGCCGTCGTAGCCCAGATCCTTAGCGTGATGCGACATTGCCGACAAACCCTCGTCGAGCGAGGTGTACATCTCACGCTGCGAGGCAGACAGGTGGCTCACGCTGCCGTAGAAGGCGCGTGTCAGCGCACCGACCAGTTGGAAGCGCTCTGGGCTGCCGGGCGGCACTTTCAGCGTGGCCTCGAATCGCACGGCGGCCCAGGTCTGCGTGACACGCCCCCAGCCGCCGCCCCCTGTGGCCGCACCGGTCGCGCCGTTCAGGGTGCGGAAGAAGGCCTCGTCTCCCATCTGCGTGCGCAGCTTCTGCGCGTCGTTGAGCATGCCTTCACTCTGGTAGAAGCCAGGGCTCGGTGCATCCGGGTGCAGGCGTGAGGTCAGCTCGGCGTAGCCGGAGAATAGTGCCGATTCCAGCGTCTCGGCATTGATCATGTGGTACGGCACGACCAGGAACTTCTTGCCCTGCGTCCAGCCGTTGTGCTTGGACACCACCGAGGCCAGTTCGGGCTTGCCAC
>Ga0366773_1010_pt1 | contig 37126 bp, 32 predicted proteins | sample BONcelHN113001D8_FD_207071 | JGI IMG/M metagenome (GOLD analysis project Ga0366773, IMG submission 207071) | Enriched cells from coal bed in the Powder River Basin, Montana, United States - BONCAT cells N11 rep2 HSBNCT.N11.300.1.D8 ...
CTTCCGAACAACGTACGTGGCTATCGAACGCAAAATCCACGTCTACGCCTTTATGCTTGAATATCCATGGCATTGCTCTGCCTGTGCTTGGCAATACAAACTGGATACATTCCTGCTGACGTAGATCGTCCAGATTCTGCGGAATCACGTGCCGGTTGAGATAAAAAGGCGACGCGAAGACTCCTAAGGTCGCATCTTCGAGTTTGCGCGCAACCAAGCGCGAATCCTGCGGGTCACCCAAACGGATCGCCAGATCGTAACCCTCTTCGACGAAATCGACGTTGCGATTGCCGATATTGATGTCCACGGTGATGTTCGGGTATCGCGCCCTGAATTTGGGTAGCAAAGGCAGCACGCGATGGTGGCCATAGGTAGTGGGGACGCTGATTCTCACGATCCCGCTAGGTATCGCCTGGTCGCCGGTGATTGCACGTTCGGCTTCCGCAATTTGATCTAACGCCTGCCTGCATTCTTGATAGTACATGCGGCCGTGATCGGTTAAGCGAATTTGCCGCGTTGTGCGAGCGAATAAACGAACGCCAAGACGCTCTTCGATTCGCCGGACCGAGCGGCTAATCGCCGCTGGCGTCACGCCGAAGATCTCTGCCGCAGCAGTAAAACTTTCAAACTCTGCCGATTTGCAAAAAAATTGAATCGCGCTGAACTGATTGGTCGTCGAATGTTTGTTCATAAATTACAGTATGGAATAAGTAATTTGATTTTTCGAGTCTTTATCGTGATTTATGTTCTCTGTAAAGTGTAATTTGTGCAATGTGCTGGATAGCATTCGCCATTTATCAACTAAGCAAGGAGAAAGAGATGAATCGACGAGTATTGATGATTGTCACTTCCAATTCAAGAATGGGGGAGACCGGCAAGCCAACGGGTATTTGGACAGAGGAATTGACGGTGCCGTATTACATTTTTCTTGATGCGGGCATTGAGATCGAAATCGCATCGCCGTTAGGTGGAGCGGCGCCGTTCGATCCGAGCAGCATCAAGGCTCTTGGGCAAAACGATGCGAACACGGATCGTTTCTTGGCCGACACAGAGGCGCAACACAAGATTGCACAGACGATGAAAGTGTCGCAAGTCGATGTCGGCCGTTTCGATGCGGTGTTTTTTCCCGGTGGTCACGGGACCATGTGGGACTTGCCGAACGATGCGGGCGTCACGCGCACTGTCGAAAGCGCGTATGCCCTTGGCAAAGTCATCGCAGCGGTCTGCCATAGCCCGGCCGGTTTGGTCACCGCCAAGCGGCCGGACGGTCAATCCATATTATTCGGAAAACGGGTTAACGGATTCACCGACGACGAAGAGGCTGCCGCAGGATTGACCGATATCGTTCCGTTCAAATTGGAGACGCGCATACGCGAATTGGGTGGCAAATTCGAGAAAACGGCGAACTGGCAACCATTTGCGGTTAGGGACGGCCAATTGATTACCGGCCAAAACCCGGCCTCGTCCACTTTGGTTGCGCATCATATGGTGGCTGCGCTCAAGGATTCACAAGCCCACCTGGCCGCTTAAGGCCAAGGGAAATTCCATTCACTTCTTTAAAGGAAAGTAGCATGCTTAAGACAATCATCATGGCAAGTGTGTTGACCATTGCATCGACGGCTTCGTTCGCCAAAGGCTTTGAACTCAGTAGCCCGGATTTGACCAATGGGGAGCCGATTGCCGAGAAATTTGCGTTGAACGATTTTGGCTGCAAGGGAGAAAATGTCTCACCGGCATTAAACTGGAAAAACGCACCAATGGGTACCAAGAGCTTTGCGGTTGTGGTACATGACCCGGACGCCAAGACCGGGGTAGGCGGATTCCGCCATTGGATTGTGGTTGACATTCCAGCAAGCGCAACGGGCATTGCCCAAGGTGCTGGCAAGATAGGAGCCGATACTTTGGCAGATGGCGGAAAACAAATTACAACTGACTTTGGAACGTCTGGGTGGGGTGGCCCCTGTCCTCCAGCGGGCGATGCGCCTCACCATTATCAATTTTCGGTCTATGCGTTAAAGGTCGACAAATTAGAAATTCCCGCCAATGCGAGCGCTGGGTTGGCGGGATTCATGGTGAATATGAACGCTATCGGCAAGGCAGGATTTATCAGCACATACAGTCATTGATGAAAACCTACAGGATGTTGTCGAAAGTGGTATTGACGACACGCACTGCGTCGTAATTTGACCGAGCAACGGATTGCCTGGTCAAGGCCGATGCGAAGGCATCATCTTGGCCAAACTACGCGGCGCCTATCGTGGCCGCAAGAAATCGCTCTCCAACCTGAAAATTACCCGGATTCGGCAGCGGCTCGCTGCAGGCGAACAAAAAGCCACGCTCGCCCGTAAGTTCGGCATCAGCCTTTTATTGCGCGACCGGGCTCTTATTTGAATCTGCTCTTTTCCCCAGTCTTGATATTGAGCGCGTAACGCACGCCATTTTCGGTAATCGGCATTTCATCAGGCGGTTCGTCACCGGCCAATACGCCATCCGTGACCGGCAAGCCTTCGCCCTTGCGCACCAGTTCGTCCGATCGCTCGTACACATTCGGACAACCGGTTTCGGCGATCAGCGCTTGCACGATCGGCACCTTCCAGGCATCGACGCCGGCGGCCTGAAACTGGCATACCAGATATCCTTGCTGGCCACCGAACCAGTCGACTACCAGTCCGGGCAATTTGTCTTGTTCGCTCGAAATGAGGTGCACCAGGTGATTTGGCGCGGCTTTTTTGCCGTTGGCGGCAGTGTTGCGTGCAGCAATGGCGGTTTTGACGCGGCGCTTGATGAATGCGTGGTCGATTCCTTCGTTTTCATCAAAGCTCCAGATGCGCGCGCGAATCTGCGATTTTGGGCTCCAGGCGGCGCGCGCCAGAAATTGTCCGGAAGAAGACCGCACCAGCGCGGTCGCACCCGATTTCATTTTTTCTTCGAATTTGCCATCGACGCGCTCAACCGCCGACGCGTAAATCCACGGTTGGCGATTTTGCAGCAGGCTTTTTTCTTTGCCTTGTTTAATGGTAATGATCAGCATGGGAAATTCCAGAATGGGTAAAGTTAAGTTTATTTAAGCAAGGCTTTTCAATTGTCATTGCAGAAAGCCGGTGGCGATTAGCATATCGGGAGTATCGTATAAAACAAGTCTTTTACCGCATGTTTTTATTGCCGATTCTAAAATACCGTGGCATGTATTTAATTCCGTCTACAGCGCATCCGGCGCCTTTTCCAATTGCACGATCAGATTTACCATCGCATCGAACAGCGGATGACCGGGAGTGGCAAAGGCGTCGCAAATGGTCAGATGATTTTCCGTGGGCAGCGCGATATTGCCGTGGTGACTATTTTCCCAGACTTTTCCGATCAAATCGTTTTGCCGCTTGAATTCCTCCGATTCGCAGCCGCCGACTGCGCTCAGGAAAGGTGCGGGATGCGCTTGCGGCATCAAGGCGGGCGACAGCACTGCAGCGCGTTGCGCGGTCAGTTGCAAATCCGCATTGACAAAATCCGCATGCAGCAGCGGGGCCAGATCGTAAATGCCCGATAGCAGTGCGCCGCCTTTGATCAGATTCGACGGCAGCCCCGGTTCGAACGCTGGCCAGATCGCGGCCATCAGCATCGCTGCCAGATGCGCGCCAGCCGAATGGCCGACTATCACAATGCGGTGCGGGTCGAAATCGTACTGCTCTGCATGCCGGTACAACCAGGCAAGCGCGCGTAGCTGCTGGCGCGTGATGTCTTCAACAGTGGCGTGCGGCGCCAGCGTGTAATTGGGTAGCGCGACGTTGAAGCCAGCATCCAGATAGGGCGGGGCGACGAAGGAAAAATCCGCCTTATCCAGCGAGCGCCACCAGCCGCCGTGGAGGAATACCAGCAATGCTGCACCACCCCGTCTGGCGGGGAAAAAATCCAGCCGCTCGCCCGGCAAGTCGCCATAAGCCACGTCGTACAAGCCGGAGCGGGTACGCCGCACATGAGCGGATTCGCGCACCCATCGGGTATAGATGCGGGAATGTTCGGGAATCATCGCGCGCGCGTCGTATTGCCGAGTGTAATAATCTGTCGGAATCTTCATGATAAGAGCTTGATCGGAAAGCAGAGCAGAATTTGAGGCCGCAAGGATAACAGTTTGACGCTATTGCCTTGCATGCCTACACTAGCAACCTGCCGATATCCGATATCCAATATCAGATATCGGCACCAAGCCGGGTTCGCAACCGCGGACGGGCCCACCAACCACACCATTTCATGTCCACATTGCACAAAATCGATTCCACTTTCGATATCGCCCTGGCGTCGCAGCTCGATGCCGCCATCAACAACAAAACCAAACCGCTCGGCAGCCTGGGACAACTTGAAACGCTCGCCAAGCAGCTGGGCTTGATTCAGCGCACCACGCAGCCCGCGATACGCGAGCCGGCAATCATTGTGTTTGCCGCCGATCATGGCGTCACCGAAGAAAATATTTCCGCCTATCCGCAAAGCGTAACCTGGCAAATGGTAGAAAATTTTCTCGGACAGGGCGCTGCCATCAACGTTTTTGCGCGCCAGAACGGTTGCGCGTTGCAGGTCGTCGATGCCGGCGTGAACCACGATTTTGGGCCGCGCGATGGCTTGATCGACCGCAAGGTCGCATCCGGTACGCGCAATTTTGCCAAACAGGCGGCGATGAGCGCTACCGAATGCGCGCAAGCGATGGAGCACGGCCGCACCCTGGTGGCCGCACTGGACGGCAATGTGATCGGTTTCGGTGAAATGGGCATCGGCAACACCACCGCCGGCGCCGCGCTGATGCACAAGTTGAGCGGCATTCCGCTGACCGATTGCGTCGGTGCCGGCACCGGCCTGGCTCCTGATGGCGTCCGGCATAAGCGGCAGGTGATCGAACAGGCGGTCAGGTACCATGCAGGCGTGCGCGAACCGTTGGATGTACTCGCCACCTTTGGCGGCTTTGAAATCGCGATGATGGTCGGTGCGATGCTGGGTGCGGCCGAACGGCGCATGGCGATACTGATTGATGGCTTCATCGTCACTTCCGCCTTGCTGGTGGCGGCGCGGCTGCAACCGGCGCTGCTCGATTACTGCGTATTTGCGCATTGCTCGAACGAGAGCGGACACCAGCGCATGCTGGCCCATCTCGGCGCAAAGCCTTTGTTGCAGCTGGACCTGCGGTTAGGAGAGGGCACCGGTGCCGCACTGGCTTTGCCGTTGCTGCAGGCGGCGAGCAATTTCCTGTGCCAGATGGCGACTTTCGAGTCGGCGCAGGTCAGCGAAAAAACGGAATAACGGGCTACCTTCAAATGCCATTCACAGCGTACCGGCGGTCCGGCTTGATTCAGCGCGGCTTGCATCAGTTGCGGTTATTTTTCATCGCGCTGCAATTTTTCACGCGGATACCGATTCCGCGCTGGGTCGGGTTCGAGCCCGACTGGCTGCAGCATGCAGTGCGCTACTTTCCCGCAGTCGGCTGGGTGGTGGCGGCAGTGACTGCTGCAGTGTATGCGCTGTCGGCACTACTGTGGCCGCAAGCGGTGGCAGTGCTACTTTCAACCATCGCCGGCATTTATCTGACCGGCGCTTTTCATGAGGACGGCTTTGCCGATGTCTGCGACGGCTTCGGCGGTGGCGTCACGCAACAGCGGGTGCTGGAAATCATGCAGGATTCCCGCGTCGGCGCTTACGGCGCAATCGGGATTGCGCTGCTGCTGGCACTCAAATTCGTGCTGCTCGCCAGTCTGCCGGCCGGCACTGTCGTGATTGCGCTGTTAGTAGCGCATCCATTGTCGCGCCTGCTGTCGACCGCGCTGATCTGGCGACTGGACTACGCAAAAGCGCAAGGCAAGGCAAAGCCATTGGCGCAGCAAATGTCGTCCGCTGAGTTTCTGATCGCGACGCTGACAGTTGCGCTACCCACGGCAATCGCACTGGCGCAGGGCTGGATCGGTTGGCAGGCGCTGCTGGCCGGCGTTCTATGCGCAGCACTGGTGACGGTTTTTTTGGCGCGCAAGTTCGTGCAGCGTATCGGCGGCTATACCGGCGATTGCCTCGGTACGGTACAGCAAGCAGCCGAAGTCACGTTTTATCTCGGTTTACTGGCATGCGTACCGAGTGCCCTGACTGTTCCGTCATAAGCAGGAAAGAGGAAGACGATGCGCATTTATCTGATCCGCCATCCAAAGCCGGAAGTCGCACCCGATATCTGCTACGGCAGCAGCGACCTGACGGTATCGGGCCAGGAGCAAGCCGCAGTGCTGGCGGCGCTGTTGCCGCAATTGCACGCATTGCCGCTCAACACGCCCATTTTTAGTAGTCCGTTATTGCGTTGTGCGACGCTGGCGCGGCAATTGGCATTGGCGCGCGGCGACAGCGCACCGGCACCGCAATTCGATGCGCGTCTGGCAGAAATGGATTTCGGCAGTTGGGAAATGCGCGCATGGGAAACGATTGCACGCGGCGACATCGACGCGTGGGCGGCAAACCTGACCGGCTATCGCCCCGGCGGCGGCGAAAGCGTGCTGCAGGTAGCGGCGCGGGTGCATGCATTCTATGCCGATCTGGCACGCACGCCTTTTGAATGCGCGATCGTAATTTGCCATGCCGGCACCATTCGTCTGTCGCTGGCTGCGCAGTCGACTCGCTCATTTGAAGATATCGCGTGCGCTGCCGCTGGCACTCCGCACAAGATCGCTTATGGCGCTCTGTGTATCTTGGATTTACCGGCTGTACTGGTCGCAAACCAAGGTTCGACAAGTTGCAATGCCCACCTCAGCATTTCATGTGAAAATGTTCATCCCGTTCCTCTTAACGATCAGTCATGACCACAGATGCACTCCATTTCAACAAAATGCAAGAATCCTATCTTCCTGGGCACCTCGGCGTGGAAGTCATTAGCGTCGGTAGTGAAGGAATACAAGCCAGAATGGCTATCAAGCAGCATCATTTGGCTCCCAACGGGTATCTGCACGCCGCTTCGGTAGTGCTGCTGGCTGATACCTGCTGCGGCTACGGCTGCATCGCCAACCTGCCGCAAGGAGCCCAAAGCTTCACCACGATAGAACTCAAAAGCAACCACTTGGGCACCGCCCGCGACGGCGTCATTCTCTGCAAGGCCAGCCCGGTCCATCTAGGCAAAACCACCCAAGTCTGGAACGCCACCGTCACCAGCGAAACCGGCAAAACAATCGCGCTATTTCGCTGCACCCAGATGGTGTTATGGCCAAAATAACTTTATCGCGTGCGCGACATACGGATATTCAAATCAAGGCACTTTAATGAACCTCATCCAGACAAAAAACCCAAAATTTTCGCTCCGGTTCGCCACCCCTGATGACGCAGGTTTGGTGGTGAGCTTTATGAAAAAACTCGGCACTTACCAAAAAATGGCAGACAAGATCATCGCCACAGAAGAAGGTATCGGTAAACTGCTTGCCGACAAAAAAGGCGAGGCGATTTTTGGAATTTACGAAGGTGAAGTGGTCGGATTTGTGTATTTTTACCAGACGTCCTCCGCCTTTATTGGACATTCAGGACTTTACATTGACGGCTTCTTGATCGACGACGCCATGCGATTCAAAGGACTGGGGAAAATCATGATGTCGTTCATGTCGAACCTGGTGCTTGAGCGGGGAGGGCAGCGGCTGGAATGGGGTTGCCTAGACTGGAACGAGCCAACCATCAAATTTTATAAAGACATGGGTGCCTATGGTGTTGACAACATGACTATTTACCGTTTTGCACCTGACCAATTGAAGGCAAATGCAGCACAATTTTAATGCCGCTTACCCTATGAGTGAATTGTTGCTGATAAATAACGCGATTACCGGACCGACTTGCAATATTTTCGAGAATGGGCGGACTCGTGATGAATATTGACCGGAGCATAATTTACAGCGCGCCAAGTAAGCATGAAAAAACGCCTGCAAGTTGCAGGCGTCTCAAAAAGTGGAATACTGGATTTTTTAGTTTTCTGCCGCTTGCAGTACATAGCAAGAGATCATGCGTTTGAGTCTTGCAAATACTGTTAGCAGGATGGTTGGTTTTTCATGTTAAATTTAACATAATATAAATTATGCGAAGTTCGCAAAGGTATAAAAACGATAAGGCCGTGATACTGTTCACGGTCTTTTTTATTGCAGAAAGGAAAATAAATGCGCTATCCAAACCTACGCTATGGCAACCCGAACGAATTGCGGTATTACATGGTCGGGATTTCAATCAAGGATATGGCAAAGCGGCTGAAACGGTCGGAACGCTGCATCCATAATTATTTGACGCACAAAACAAAAATGCCTTGGTGGATACCGGAACTGCTGCGACTGTAACGCATGGAATACGTGGAGGTCGAAATGAGGTCGGGCAACACCTCCGGGCCGTACAGTTCGGTCAGATGCCCCTGAATTTCGCGCACCGGCAGACCGCGGGCGTAGAGCGAAATCACCTTGTTGTCAAAGCCCGGCAGGCGCCGCTGGTGCTTGGCCACGAGCTGCGGTTCGAAGCTGCCGTCGCGGTCGCGCGGAATATCGAGCGTGAGCCTGGTTTCGGCCGCCAGCACCGATTTCTTGCTGCTGCCGTTGCGGTGGTTGCGCGTTGGCTCTGACGTGTTGCGCTGCTGCTCCAGGTGGTGCGTGAGCTCGGCTTGGAGCATTCCACGCCCTCAAGCAGTTTGTCGAGGGTGGCTTTGTCGATCGTCATACGTATCCTTTCCTGGGATAAATTTTATCGTATGACTTCTTTCCCACAAAAAAACTGACAGGCTCAGTCACACAAAGTCAGTCACAGTAGATTGATTGCGACGCTGAATGCGCTTGTGACACTATGCAATTGCATAAGTGTAGTAATCGCGATCTGATTTGACCGTCACCCGGTTTGACGTATGCGACTGTCAGGTCAAATTAATCCCACCTTTGGCAAAGCCTTACTGTCGGATCAAGTCGGAACTACTACATTGAAGTTTAAAATTCTAATGTTAATCAGCAGGATTTTTAAGGTTCTCTGCTCCATTTTTGTACTGTTTTTGCTTTTCTTGCTGCTCATCTTCCTGCTCCTGTTGCGTTATATGATAGCGCCGCAAAAGCAGGCCACAGGATCGTGCCGCTGCAATATCAATTAGTATTTTTATGGCCTTTTTCATTGCTAATGTGTCTTTCCTTTGCTTTGATATCGACCAATGACGTTTTTGTTTCACTATCTACCATTTTCAGGTCGCACATCACCGAACTCAGAATTCAGCAACGGTTGCGCGCTGATTAACGCCCTGTCCTTACCTACTATTTTTTGCCAATTTGTTAGCACTAAGTAATATTTTAAACGTCACTTTACCCATAATCATTGTTTTATGACAATTTTTCAGTCCTGAGAATAAATAGAGAAGAACCAGCAGGCATTGTCAGTGGGGATAAAGAACCGGGAAAACGCTGCAATGTAAAGAATAACTGCCGCGAACAAAAGCATCCACGAAAAGACAGTGTTTCCTTCTTTGAAACAAAAAGGAGATAAACTCGTCTGCCAATATTTACGAGAATAAAATTCTCCTCCTTGGTCGCCCAAGCAAGCACAAGCCAGCAATTCAGCAATCCAAGGAGGGACACCGTAGTCTATTTTTTCTGAATCCAAGGTGCATAGCACGCCTGGATTCAGCAAGAGCTATGGCAATGTTCGAACCGCTGGCTCCCGATCCCATTGCCGTGTTTTGGCAGCAGCAATAAAATTTGCCATGTCGTTGATATCTATGACACCATCGTCTCTTTCGATGTTCGCTTTTTGGAGAAGCGCCAAGCCTCCTTGATCGATGGCGATCGCCTTCAGATAACCAAAAGCATCATGTATAAAGTCGATGGCAGCAGATTCTTTTGCCAGTAGCGCTGCGCCTTCACTGGACAAAATGACTGCAATCGCATCAAACATGACGGAAGGCGTGCCTGCCAGTTGCCCATCGACTGTCAGGATTGAGCCATCGCCCAATTGTGTCCCGCCGATTTTCGGTGCAACGATTTTTACCGTGGCACCCGCATCGTCCGCAGCTTTGCGAACCGCGTTAACAGCAGCGCTATCTGAACCATCAGCCACCAAGATGCCAATTACCCGCCCAACGAGGGTATCTTTCATCTTCCCAATAATTTGCAGTGCCGGCGAAAGCGCCAGATCCTGCACTGATGCAGCAGCAGGCGGAGCACTGGGCAGCTTATCGAGCGCAAGACCATTGGCGACTCGCTGGGCCAGGTCTTCATCGATATGGCGCAAATGTGCGACGAGCGCCTGGCGTACATGAACATGTGCGACCTTCGACAGTTCAAACACAAGCGCAAAAGCAAGGTGCGCTTGTTCATAACGTGTTTGACTGCGGTAGAACTGGCGCGCCTGACTGTAATGATCGGCGAAGCTTTCCGCACGGATGCGCCCTTTTCCCCCACTTTCGCTTACATGCGCACTTTGGAATCCTAAAGCGGGAGTTTCACGCGGCGCATCTTGGGATAAAGTGTTTGGCTCGTAATTGACACGCCCTTTCGGCTGCGCCATCTGCATTTTTCCGTCGCGCTGAAGGTTGGCGAACGGGCATTTCGGCGCATTGATTGGGATTTGATGAAAATTTGGCGATCCGAGCCGTAAAAGTTGCGTATCCAGATAAGAAAAGAGGCGTCCTTGCAGCAGTGGGTCGTTGGAAAAATCGATTCCTCGCACAATATTGGCTGGGCAAAAAGCAACCTGTTCCGTCTCGGCAAAGAAATTGTCGGGCCAACGGTTCAATACCATTCGGCCGATCACTTTCAGCGGCACCAATTCTTCCGGAATCAGTTTGGTTGCATCCAGATGATCAAATGGAAATTTTTCTGCCTGCTCTTCCGTGAATAACTGCACCGCAAATTCCCATTCAGGGAAATCCCCTCTTTCGATCGCTTCAAACATGTCGCGTCGATGAAAATCAGGATCGGCGCCGGCAATTTTTACCGCTTCATCCCAGATCGTTGATTGCAGGCCCAGTTTCGGTCGCCAGTGGAATTTGACGAAAGTTGAATCGCCAGCATCGTTGACCAACCGAAAACTGTGCACGCCGAATGCCTCAATCATCCGCAACGAACGCGGGATGGTACGGTCGGACATAATCCACATCACCATATGCATCGATTCCGGCATCAGTGATATGAAATCCCAGAAGGTATCGTGGGCGGAAGCACTTTGGGGAAATCCACGGTCGGGCTCCATTTTGACGGCGTGGACCAGGTCGGGAAATTTGATTGCATCCTGAATGAAAAAAACGGGGATATTGTTGCCGACCAGATCCCAATTGCCTTCCTTGGTATAGAACTTGACGGCAAATCCACGCACGTCGCGTGGCGTATCCACGGAGCCAGCGCCACCGGCAACTGTCGAGATGCGCGTAAATACAGGCGTTTTTTCCCCGACCTCGGTTAGTATCTTTGCGGTCGTGTATTGCTCCAGTGATTCGGTCAGCTCGAAATAGCCATGTACTGCGGTGCCGCGCGCATGCACGATACGCTCTGGAATCCGCTCGTGATCGAAATGCGTAACTTTTTCGCGTAGAACAAAATCTTCCAGAAGTGTCGGTCCCCGTACATTGGCCCTGAGCGAGTTTTGATTATCGGACACCGGAATACCCTGATTGGTAGTGAGCTCCGGATGTTGCCCGCCGCTGATTTGGTGCGTTTCACCTCCGCTCCCCAAGCAAACTGTGCCGTTCGGCTCGGATGAAGCATTTTTTTGTTTTATCTTTTCAGGGGTATTGCTGACTTTTTTTTCCTTACTCATGGTCGAACTCCTTAGTGTTGTTGCCATCATCGGCTACCGACAAAACCAATCATCTGCGGATCGGCGGATATCTTTGGTTCGGCTGATTGAAGAAGCGACGCCACGGCCGCCCATGTTAAATACATGAAACATCATGTGATTGGATGATTTGCACAGGCTTTATCAAGTCCAACAACTTGAGACAAATTCGGGTTCAACGCTACGCCGAATTACCTTTCAAACTTTGATACAACGCAAATCCCTGTCAATTTCTTATCCAGATCCAAGCTGCGACAAGCTCCGTTTATGTCACACACTCTATTTCGACGTCTGCATCGGCGTCACCCGCCACACGGCGTTGCCGACATCATCCGCAACCAGCAAGGCTCCTGCCCTGTCAACCGCAACGCCTACCGGACGGCCGAAGGCATTTCCCTGCGGGCTGCGAAAACCGGTTAACACATCCTGCGGCGAACCCGCAGGTCGCCCATCTGCAAACGGAACGAAAATCACCTTGTAACCGCTGTGCGGCTTGCGATTCCATGAACCGTGCTGACCGATAAAGGCGCCCCCAAAATATTTTTGCGGAAGCATATTCGCGTTATAAAACGCCAATCCAAGTGACGCGGTATGGGCGCCCAACGCATAATCCGGTGCAATCGCTTTGCTCGCCAGTTCAGGATGCGGCGGGCTCACCCGTGTATCGACATGTTGGCCAAAATAGCTATAAGGCCAACCGTAAAATCCGCCGTCTTGCACTGCGGTCATGTAGTCGGGAACCAAATCGCTGCCGAGTTCGTCACGCTCATTGACGGCGGTCCAGAGAGCACCGCTGTGCGGCTGCCAGGCCAACCCATTCGGATTGCGCAAGCCTGAGGCAAATATACGGGAGCGCCCGGTAGCGATCTCGACCTCATAAATCGCGGCGCGCCCTGCTTCGTTTCCCATGCCGTTTTCACCGACATTGCTATTGGAGCCGACTGTCACATAGAGATGCGCGCCATCGCGACTGGCAATCAGACTCTTGGTCCAATGATGATTTATTTTTCCTGCCGGCAAATCAATGACCTTCACTCCCGGCGCTGCGATCTGCGTGTCTCCGGCTTGATAGGGAAAACGTAACAGCGCATCGGTGTTGGCTACATAAAAATTGTTGCCGACCAGCGCCATCCCGAACGGGGAATGCAATCCTTGCAGGAATACCGTGCGTGTTTTGGCAATCCCGTTTTCGTCGATATCGCGCAGCAATGTGATGCGGTCGGCACTGGGCACGCCGGCACCGGCGATTTTCATTATCCGTTTCTGAATCCAGCTCATGATGCCGTTTACGCCATCATGCTTGGCCGGGGCATTGCTTTCGGCCACCAGTACATCCCCGTTGGGGAGCACATAAAGCCAGCGCGGGTGCTCAAGCCCAGTGGCATACGCCTTCACCGACAGCCCGGCTGCAGCCAATGGGGTCGTGCCGGCGGGCCAACCTTTGGCGGGAGCGATGTTGACGGTAGGAATGAGCGTTGAAACAGGTGCGGGCAAAGCGGGCTGCGGGCCGAAACCCGCGCTCTCCGGCATCGTCGCTATTTCGCCGCAACCCGCCATGCTGAGCATGAGCAAACCGGCCAATAGTAGCGGTACGTTTCCGCCTTTTCTGGCAGTATCGCTAGAAAGATCGGCCGTAGCGGCTGCGGTAAGAGAGGGTTTCAAGATTCAGACGACCAATTTTGCGTCCAGCGTAATCTTGGCGTTCAGCAATTTTGAAACCGGGCAGCCGATTTTGGCTTTGTTCGCCAACGCCTCAAAGGTTTTTTGATCCGCACCCGGGATGCTTGCCGTCAAGTCCAAATGCACCGCTGTGATCGAAAAACCGTCACCCTCTTTTTCCAGCGTCACCGCGGCACTGGTTTTGAGGCTTGCTGCGGTCAGCCCCGCTTCGCCCAATTGTGCAGCCACCGCCATCGTGAAACATCCGGCATGTGCTGCCGCGATCAATTCTTCCGGATTTGTTCCAGGTCCATCTTCGAAACGTGTGTTAAAGCCATAAGGTGTGCTGGCGAGAACACCGCTCTGGCTGGAAATGTTGCCTTTGCCATCCTTCAAGCCGCCCGTCCAAACTGCTGATGCTGTGCGTTTCATTGCTATCACTCCTCGATAAAATAAGAAATTTCGATTTTTAAGAATAGCGTAAAAAATCAAAGAATCTTTGTTCGATAGCACACACAAGCAGTTAAAACCTAACCATTTTTTTACGCTGAAATTCCATCTGCTTAAATTAAAATTTGATTAATTCAATAAAAAATCAGGAGTATGTGAATAAATATATGTATATCCGCATATATTTATTGCATTTTTAAAAATACACAATCCAGTATAATTTGAATAGAAGAGTGCGCACCGGCTACCGTATACCATTCTGCTCGCCCCTGCCGCCGCCTTCAACGGTTATCCTATCGGGTTGACAACCAAGGCGTAGCGCGCTCCATTTTATGTCCCGTGAAAAAATTCTCGTCCTGTCCGGTTTGCTGCTGATCGCCGTCATGGCGGTTTCGTTTGCCCATGCGTATGACCGTGCGACCTGGTTGCTGGAAGTGGCGCCGGTACTGATCGCGTTGCCGCTGCTGGCGGCGACTTACCGCCGTTTTCCGCTGACGGGGCTGATGTACGGTCTGATTTTCGTGCATGCGCTGGTGCTGATCGGAGGCGGCACTTATACCTACGCGCGAGTGCCGTTCGGTTTCTGGATGCAGGATATGCTGGAACTGGATCGCAATCCGTATGACAAGATCGGGCATTTCATGCAGGGCCTGGTGCCAGCACTATTGGCACGCGAAATACTGCTGCGCGGGTCTTATGTATCCGGGCGCAGGATGGCAGGTTTTCTGTCTGTCTGCGTGGCTTTGGCGATCAGCGCTTTTTATGAATTGATCGAGTGGTGGGTAGCGCTGGCAATCGGCGAGGATGCCGATGCCTTTCTCGGCACCCAGGGCGATCCGTGGGATACCCAATCCGATATGTTTTTGGCGGTAATAGGCGCGCTGGCAGGCTTGGCGCTGCTGTCGCGTTTGCAGGATCGTCAAATGCGCATGCGTTGAATCAAGATCGCCACCATAAGGCAACGAAATAAACCGACAAACCCAGCACATTGCGCCCGTTTTGCCCTGTGCGGCACCGGGCTGATACGGTAAGTAGCCAATTAGCGAATGCCTGGTTCCGAATAATTGCACGACGCATCCTCATCTTCGCTCATCTGCCGATCATGTTTCAAAGGGATCGAGATCGACAAAACAGTGCCATTGCCCGGACTGCTGGCGATAACGAATTCGCCCCCCAGCAAATCGATGCGTTCCTTGATCCCCATTAATCCGAATGAATTCGCCTTTCTCCTATCTTCCGGCTGCAAGCCCTTCCCATTGTCTTTTACCTGCATCGTAAAGCCGCTCTCGTTTCGGCTGAGCGTGATCTCGACTTCGGTAGCTTGTGCATGGCGGACGATATTAGCCAGCGATTCCTGAAAAATACGGAATATCGCCAAGGTTTGGCCATCGTCAAGTCCAAACTCAGGTTCCGGCACGACGGTCACCAGACTACAGGCGATCCCATTTCGGCGTTCGAACCGCTTTAGCTGCCACATCACTGCCGGATACAAGCCCAGTTCCAGCGCCGCAGGGCGCAAATAGTTGATGATCGATTTCACGGACTGAATGGTGGCAACAATGTTCTGGAGCGCGAACCCCACCTGTTTATGCAGTCTGGGATGCGCGTTTGCAGTGCGCGCGTATAGCATGTCCACATCCATTTTCAGCGCCAGCAGATTTTGGCCCAGATCATCATGGATATCTTGTGCGATGCGTTTTCGTTCATCTTCCTTGAGATTTTGCTGATGGTCGGACAGACGGCGCAATTGGGCAAAGGATTGTTGCAACAATTCGGTTGTCTGCTTGCGTTCGGTGATATCGCGAATGCTGGCGATGACCACCGCTTGCCCGTCGATCTGAAACCGGCTGAGACTGACTTCGACGGGAAACTCGGTGCCGTCCTTGCGTATCGCATTCAGTGGCCGTTTTGCATCGGATGGATGCGCAATCCTGCCAATTTCAAAATCCTTGCGATAAGCGGCGTGACTGCTGCGGCTTCTAGGCGGCATTAGGTTATCGACGTTTTGCCCGATTAATGCATTGCTCGGGTAGCCGAAAGTCGAATGGGCAGCCCGATTGGCAAAACTGATGATGCCGTCATTAGCGACCAGCAACATCGGATCGGGGGCCGCATCGATCATTTTATGCATTTGCAGCAGTTCCGCGTGTTTTCGTTCGCTGATGTCGGTAAGGGTGCCGATCATCTGCAGCGCGCGGCCCGCGGCATCGTGTTTGATGACCAGCGCGCGGTCGAGCACCCATTTCCAATTTCCGCCCTTGCATTGCATCCGGTATTCGTTAACCGAAACAGGCATTTTTCCGTCCAGGCACGCCTGAATTTCTGCCAACACATGCGGCTTGTCATCCGGGTGGAGGCGGCTTTCCCACGCCTCAAAAGTGTCTTTGAGTTCATTCTCCGCATATCCCAATATCTGTTTCCAGCGCGGAGAAAGGTTCACTTGATCAGTTTCGATATTCCAGTTCCAGACGCCATCGCCGACGCCTTCGAGTGCGAATTTCCAGCGCAACTCGTTTTCACGAAGCACTTGTTTGTTCGATTCAAGAGCGCGGTAGGAATTGAGTGCAACCCGCGTACTCACCAACATGATCAAAATCATCAATGCAATGCCTGCACCTGCTTTCAACAAATCGTCCCGTAAAGCTTGGTTCAACGTCTGGACTGACATTCCTACAAATACATTCAGGGGCAGGCTTTCAAGCGCACGGAAACTGTAGAGCATTGGTTTGCCGCTAAACGGGCTATTGGCCTGAAAACTGGGTTCCGCATGTTCACGGAAGCTTCGAAAGGCCTCTGAATGCCATAGATTGGAGGCGAATGTTTGCTCGAACCGCGGTGCGCGGGCAATCATTTTTCCGCCTTTATTGAGCAGCGCGATCGAGATATCTTGATTAAATCGCGCGTGCTCGAACATCGCAGCAAAACGGGCCGCATTCATTGGAGAGGCGATTACGCCCAAGAACACGCCTTGCGCGCTGACCACACGCCGGCTTAACGTAAAAACCCGTTTCTTCGATATTTTTGCGATAAGCGGCTCACCGACATACAAACCGCGATCGGCATGCGTTCTGGCATGCGCCTGAAAGTAGTCGCGGTCTGTAAATGACATGCCTTGCACTGCCGCATTCTTGGAATTGGCAACACCCAAGCCGTTGGCGTCGATAAAAACAATCGAAAAGTCATCGCTGGACGCAGGGTCATGGCTGGCAAGCAGTTGCCGGATGGTCGCCACGGAATTTTTTTTCTCCGATGGCAACAATTTGATCGCATTGGCAAAACCAATCAGCGCAAAATCGACCAACTGGATCGAATCCTCCACATGGGCGGCAATTGCATGCACGAAGGTTTGCGTCTGGATGCGCGCAGCATTCTCCCGCTCGACATAGGAGGAATAGACTGCCGAAAATATCGTACCGATAACCAGACCAGCTATCGACAAGCAACTCAGAATCAAACGACGACGAAAGCGGGAATACTCAACGGACAAAGGGGCAAAGGAGGCGGTCATGGTCTGGTACGCGTCATGGCAATCTGCGTATAAATTAATGCTATTAAAACATCAAAACGCATTGTTGCACGAATGAATCTGTTACTAGCAAGACAAGATGCATGTTTTTTTTGAATATGACGCGAATGGGAAAAACATTTTTTCCTCATAAAAACATATTTCTTTTTGTTAACCTCCAAGTACAAAACATTTTACGCCGATACAAAGCGCGAGTTTTTATCGCCATTGAAAATAAGAATGAAAAGCGTAACGACGCAAGCAGTCTCCCGTCCGTCATCAATAAAAAATAGAGAAACAGTATATTTTTTACCGCAATATTAAAACCAACGAAAAAATAATATGTTGAGTATGTTAAAAAAACACTATATTTCCGCATATATTCAGGCGTATATTAAAAATACACCACTTAGTATGCTTTAAATAATTATATCTGAGCATACGCACGCTGCTTGGTGCAACTAAATCGCTTCAGCCACAACAGCATGCGATAAAGCGAACCAGTGCGATCGCTTTGCCCGTTTCCATAATGACGATAACGCTTCGCACCAGCGATGGAATTGCCTGAATAGGTCGAGTGCTCGACATGCGATCGGCAGCATGCATGAAAAGGCAGAAAAACAACAAACATGCGTCCGGCAATGCGGTGACCGCTTACATTAATTTATAAAATATTTTGACAAAGAGCTTGAAAATACTAAAATACCATCCATATGGAATCCAATTGGATGTTATACGGAGGATAAATGAGCGTTACCGACATTCGCCCAAAAATGAGCGAAACCGAAAAAATTACTATTAATCTCGGATTAATCGATCTGGGGCAAATCGATTTATTAGTTCAGGAAGGTTTTTACTCGAATCGTACGGACCTGATTCGTACTGCAATCCGCAATCAATTGAGCACCCATGCAGAGGTCGTCAAACAAACCGTCGCACGCAAAAGCCTGGTGCTAGGCCTGCAACATTATTCGCGTGCCGATCTTGAAGCGATTCAAGCCGCAGGCCAGCGTTTGCAAATCCAGGTGCTGGGATTGGCCAGCATCGCTGCCGATGTATCGCCGGAACTGGCCTTGGCCACTATCGAATCGATCGTGGTACTCGGTGCGCTGCATGCCAGTGCTGCGGTAAAGGCCGCCCTCGCGGCGCGCATTCACTAAAATATTCTGATGAGAAAGAACACCATGAACATTAACGAACACATGATGGCAACCATGCGCGAAGCGACTCGGGCGCTGCAAAACGGACGTGGAAACGGTGCAAGCGCAGCTACCGCAGCCATTCAACGCGCATTACATAAATTTATGCCCAATGCAGCATCGACTGCGCACACGCCGCAAAATGGTGTCATGCACGATATTAATCCGCCGCCCCAGACCCACAGCCGTACTGCCGATGCAGCAAACAATTTCATTGCGGACTTGATGGAGGGATTGCATCTTCCGTCAGGGCCGAATGCCTCGTCATTCCAGATACCCGGACTGCACCCTCATGGCGTCACTGATGCGGAACCGGAACCGCTGGCCGGAGGACGCTTCATTACCGAGTCCTATACCAATCACTGCGGCACACGCAGCTACAAGTTGTACATTCCTACCGGCTATCGCGGCCAATCCTTGCCGCTGGTAGTGATGCTGCATGGCTGTACGCAGAATCCTGACGACTTCGCCGCCGGCACGGGAATGAATGCGATCGCGGAAGAAAAGGAATGTTTTGTGGTGTATCCGTCACAAGCACAATCTGCCAATAACTCCAAGTGCTGGAACTGGTTCAATACGCTCGACCAGCAACGCGACCAGGGTGAGCCGTCGATCATTGCGGGCATCACGCACGATATCATCCAAACTTACCACATCGACGAGCGCCAGATATTCATTGCAGGCATGTCGTCGGGCGGTGCGATGTCGGTCATCATGGCGACAACTTACCCGGATCTGTACGCGGCAGCCGGTATTCATTCAGGCTTGCCTTATGCGTCGGCGCAGGATTTGCCGTCCGCATTGGCGGCGATGAAGCGCGGAGGCGCAGCTTCCTCGGCATCCCGGCATTCACCGCATGCCAAAAGTGTGCCTCTCATTGTGTTTCATGGCGACATGGACAAAACGGTCCATCCGCGCAATGGCGACCATATCATTGCGCAAGCCCTCCCCGCTGACATCGCACGAACCGCAGCGCAACCCTTGACCGAACAAGGAAAGGAACCGAACGGCCGTGCCTACAAACGTACGATCCATCGCGATGCAAACGGCCATCCGGTTGCCGAGCATTGGGTAGTGCACGGCTCTGGACACGCGTGGTCGGGCGGCAGCAATCGCGGCAGTTATACCGATCCGAAAGGGCCGGATGCGAGCCGGGAAATGATGCGGTTTTTTTCTATGCACGGCGAAGCCCGGAAACAAGCCACCATGCCAACAGCAACCCCGGACTAAGTAAACAGGGCAATCAAGATAATGATTGGGATCGGTATGCCAAGAAGGAGCAACAAAAGTGAGCGCATGGCAATCTCCAGTATCGTTTATAAAAAAATCTCATTCAGGAGAGAGGAACTGCGAGAAAGCCATCGCGCTGCCGCCCGCCCAAAGTGGCGCACAAGCTAGCGAAGAAGGCGCCGGCCAACAGAGCCACAAACATCCATAAAGCCGAATACGCAGCCGCCTTGCGCGCCTTGTCAGCAGTTTCCTTGGCCGCCGCCTGTGCTTGGGCGGCGGCCTTGCTCATGCGCCCATATACGTCATCGACGCGGCGCTCGGCCTCGGCAGGCGCCAGACCGGTGCGTTTGGCTACCACGCGCGACAGGTATTGGTGATCGTCAGCCGTTAAATTACCGCCAATCAAATCGGTGACAAAAATTTTTGCGACTTCATTACGCAGAGCACCGTTGTCGGCATCAGGCATTGCCGTATCGGAACGCAGTAGCATATCGGCGAAATAGCTGCTCAAACTATTGCTGCTTCTGCTATTTTCGGACACGGCGCCGGAGAGGGCCGGTGTCATCGCATTGGCTGCGCCCGCACTCGCATCGATTGCCCCACTGAGCACCGCGCGTACCGCACCGGCCATCAGCACGGCCGTAAGCAACATAGCAACCGCCCACGCCAACAGCCCGTGTGCAGTATCGCGAAAATAGACTTCATCGTCATGTACGCTGGCCCACTTTACGCGCAAGCGACCCGCCATGTAACCACCGATGCCGGCGGAAGCCAGTTGCATGAAAGCCAGCCAGATAATGGTCGATTTTCCAATTGCCACAGTGTTGTAAGACCAAGGCGATACCGCCGACAGTCCCAGCCCGACGCCCAGAATGAGAAGAATGAACGCGAGTGCGGCGGCTGCCACCGCTCCCGCCAGGACAGCACTCCAGGAGACGCCGGAGACATAAGCATCCAGTCCGGTTTTGTCACCAATCAAATTGATATTACGGTCAGCAGTTTGCGCTTCCATTTGTATCTCCTTGTTTGTTATGCGTGACACCCGCGTATCGCAAGTTAACCGCCAAGTTAACAGGACCAGGGCCAATATCGCAACTGCCCCGCAACTCGCGATACGAATTCAGAGCTTATTAAGCTGCTGCTTTAATGACATCATTTTTTCTCCGAGCGCACTTACGTCGAGATTCGTTTTCCGTACTTTAGGAAACATTTCATCTTCCTCTTCGCGTACGTGATGTTCGACTTGTTCGGAAAGAACTTTGACTTTCGCATCGTACAAGTCGTCGTCCGCTTCCATGCTTTGAATCTGCTCTATGAGTTCCTTTGCGCTGGCATGTTCAACCAGCGCTTCGTCCATCAGGTCATCATCGCTGACCGCTTCCCGCACAGCGGGATAGAAGATTTCTTCTTCGAGTTGCGTGTGCACCGTCAGCGCTTGGCAAATCTGATCGGCAACCTTCTTTTTGGTCGCCTTGGAACGGTCGCTAAGCCCTTCAAATTGTTCAAACATTTCTTTCACATCTTTATGATCCTTGATCAGCAAGCTAAGGGCATCGTTTGTTGTTTTCAAGATAATTTCTCCTGGTTATCAAATAACCTCAAAGAAGGAAAAACATGAAGCAGTTGAGGTTGAGCCGTTAATGGTAAGTGTGCGCCTAGGATTTCTTTGAATTACCGTGCATGATTTTGATCTGCCTCAATTGCAGGCCAACGGCAATTTACGTCTATCGGCCACAGCCAGATTAACGAAACAACCGCAAACTGGACAACACCCCCAATGTTGCAGCGACAGCTAATGCGGTCAGCACGACTTGACCTGATGAAAGAGCGCCAAAATGGAATAGTGTGCGCAATGCCGGCACGAACAGCGACAAAAACAATATTACAAGCGCACCGGTGACAATCCCCCACAAGGCGGGATTGGGAAGCACCAAAGCACTGCGCAAAGGCTGCGTCCACGAGCGGTTAATGAAAATCAAACCGATATCGCCGACGATCATGGCCGTAAATACGATTGCCCGCGACTGCTCGGTATCGAAACCCGCATATTGTGCCAGTTGATGCAGCGCCAGCAGCAGCGCCAGCAGGACCATTCCCTGACGTACGCCGTTCATTAATATTCTGCGTTCGAAAATTCTGGCAGTGGACGAGCGCGGCGGGCGTTGCATGACATTCGATTCCTCGGCTTCAGCCTCGAATGCAACCGAACAGGTCGGGTCGATCATCAACTCGAAAAATACGATATGGATCGGCAGCAATATCAATGGCCAGCCCAGCATTACCGGCAACAAGGACATGCCGGCAATCGGAATGTGAGCGGCAACGACAAATACCACCGCCTTGCGGATATTGTCGAAGATGCGCCGTCCCAGCCTTACGGCCGCCACAATCGAGGAAAAATCGTCGTCCAGCAATACCAGTGCAGCGGATTCACGCGCAACATCCGTACCCCGCCCTCCCATCGCGATACCGATATGTGCCGCCTTCAACGCCGCCGCATCATTAACGCCATCGCCTGTCATAGCGACGATTTCACCCGCATACTTCAGCGCCGCGACCAGGCGCAATTTTTGTTGCGGCATCACGCGGCAAAAAATATTCACATGCAGCAGCCGCTGCTGTAATTCGATATCGTCCATCGCATCGAGTTCGCCTCCTGTGATCACAGCATCAGCAGCCTGGAGCCCGCTTTGGCGCGCAATACTCAACGCCGTAGCCGGATAATCTCCGGTGATCATGATGATCCGGATCCCGGCTGCCTGGCATTGTCCGACTGCATCGTGAACCGAGGGGCGCAGCGGGTCAGCCAATCCGATCAGGCCGAGAAAGCGGAATTCGAAATCATGCTGGATTGCCGGCAAGTCCGGCGGCTGGAAAGATGCCCTGGCAACTGCCAGCACGCGCAAGCCCTGTTGCGCCAATTGATCCACCTGAGCGGAAATGTCTGCCACGCGCTCTGCATTGAGATGGCATAAGTCGATCACCGCCTCAGGCGCACCTTTGGCAGCGATCACGAATTGTGCCCGGTTGGGGGATTGCCAAACGCGCGACATGGCCAGCAATTCAGCGGAAAGCGGATACTCTTCCACTAGCGTCCAGCCATGATGAATATGTTCGGTATTTGCCAGTGCGCTGCCGCCTGTCTGCTGGATCGATTTTTCCATCGGATCAAACGGATCGCGATGGCTTGCCAGCATCGCGAACTCCAGTGTCTCGTGAAAAGTTTCCGAAAAATTTTCCGGCTTCTCGCTTGCCGCATCCTGAAATACATGCACTGCACCATCGACCATGATCTGCGCCAGCGCCATGCGGTTTTGCGTCAGGGTGCCGGTCTTGTCAACGCACAACACGGTGGCGGCTCCGAGCATCTCGATGGCGGACAGGCGCCGGGTCAGAACCCGCTTCTTGGCAATGCGCCAGGCGCCCATTCCCAAAAAGATCGTCAGAATCAGCGGCAACTCTGCCGGTAACAGCGCCATGGCCAGCGTCAAGCCGGCTAACAAACCATTGAGCCAACTGCCCCGCGTGACTGCGTACCACACGGCCAGGAAGACGACTACGGAGATACTCGCCCAGGCGACTACTTTGACCGCATGCGCGGTTTCTTGCTGTACACGGCCCGGCTCTTCTTTAGTTGCAAAAAGGGCGCGACCAATACGGCCCAGCACTGTCTGTTCGGCGATTGCAACAACTTGCGCCTGCCCTTTGCCTTGGACGACAAGCGTGCCGGAAAAGAGAAATGGCAGATCGTCGCCTCCCGGATTCCCCACCGCATCGGCCATCTCTGCGGCCGTCACGCTGCTCGCATGTTTTCTGACCGGCACCGATTCGCCGCTCAACAAAGATTCATCGACGCTCATGCTCTGGCTATCGAACAGGATCGCGTCGGCCGGCACACGGTCGCCTTCCGCCAGAAAAATAATGTCACCCCGCACCACTTCGCGTCCGGCAACACGCTGGCGTTGACCATCACGCAACACCAGCGCACGCGGACTGGAGAGATCACGCAAGGCTTCCAGCGTCCGTTCACTCTTGTGCTCCTGCACCAGATTCAGCCCCATCACGACGAACACCGAACCCAGCAAAATAAAAGCGTCTTCCCTGCTCCCCAAGAGCAGGTAAATGCTGCTGCAGGCAATCAGTAAAATTAGCATCGGTTCACGCACCACCGCCCACGCAATCCCCAGAACGGAGCGCGGCCTGGATGAGGGCAATTCGTTCCAGCCTTCGCTCTGCTGACGCTGCCGAGCAGCTTCTGCACTTAATCCGGTCTTGATATCGGTGACATTTGGCATGAAAACTTTCTAAATACATCCAGAGTCAGCATATTGCAGACGCCTGCATCGGCGCTTGCGCATAGTTAACATTTTCGGGCAACGAAGATCATCATTTGAATTGGTAGCATTGAAATTACATCCCGGCAAGATAAACATTAAAAATGTGAGTTTTTATCTATTCAAAATGATGTTAATTTGCTATTGTCAATGCATTCATGCATACGGGTGCCAAGTGCATAAAAACCCGCGTTATCCGCCACGGCGCAATTGCAATCCAACTAGGAGACTGTCGGACTTTCTCTTTTTCCTGGATGCCGGGATATCCGTCAGATAAAATCGTGTTTGCCGATAACCAGCCCCATGAGCCAAGCATGAGCGGATTCATTCCAGTCGATCGCCAGACCCAGTACCTTTTTCCGCCGTCGGTAGACGAATGGTTACCTGAGAATCATCTGGCGCGGTTCATCGTGGAAGTGATCGAACAACTGGATCTGTCCGAACTGACCCGCGCCTACCGAGGGCGAGGATCGGCGGCGCACCACCCGGCCGTGCTGCTCGGGCTATTGATCTATGGCTACGCCACTGGCGTGCCGTCGAGCCGCAAGATTGAGCGCGCCACGTATGACTCGGTGGCGTTTCGCTACATTGCCGCCAATACGCATCCTGATCATGACACGCTGGCCACCTTCCGTCGGCGCTTTGGCGCCCAACTGGAGCAGCTCTTTGTCCAGGTGCTGGTGCTGGCGCGTGAAATGGGCATGCTCAAGGTCGGCAAGATCAGCGTGGATGGCACCAAGGTCAAGGCCAATGCCAGCAAGCACCGCGCACTGTCGTGGGAGCATCTGGTGAAGATCGAGAAACTGCTGCGGGACGAGGTGAAACAGCTGCTGGCGTTGGCGGAAAGCGAAGATCGCAACAACCTGCCGGACGGGATGAACGTGCCGCAGGAAATTGCGCGGCGCGAAGAACGGCTGGCTGTGATGGGCGAGGCCAAGCGCAAGCTGGAAGAGCGGGCGCGGGAACGCGATGCGGCCCAACAGGCCGAATTTGATACCAAGAGCGCCCGCCGGGACGCGCAGCGCAAGGCGGGAAAGAAGCCGCGCGGCAAAGATCCCGAGCCGCCGACCACGGGTCCGCAAGACAAGGACCAGATCAATCTGACCGATGAACAGTCGCGCATCATGAAGGTGTCGGGCGGCGGCTTTGAGCAGTGCTACAACGGCCAGTGCGCGGTCGATGCTGGCAGCATGCTGATCGTCGCCACCGGCGTGACGCAGGCGTGCAACGACAAGCAGCAGATCAAGCCGATGCTGGCCATGCTCAAGTCGCACGAGGCGGAGTTGGGCAAGCCGGAACAGCTGTGTGCCGATACTGGCTACTTCAGTGCCGCCAATGTGGACGCGTGTGTCGAAGCGGGGGTTGAGCCAATGATTGCAATGGGGCGGGAAGCCCATTATCCCGGGCTATTGGCGCGCTTCACGGAACCGGAGCCGCTGCCGGACAATGAAGATGCCGATGCGGTGACGCAGATGGCGCATCGCTTGAAGACGCTAAGCGGCCGAGCCGACTATGCGCTGCGCAAGCAGACGGTAGAACCGGTGTTCGGCATCATCAAGCATGTGATGAAATTCAGGCAGTTTCTGTTGCGCGGCGTGGAAAAAGTACGTCACGAATGGAATCTGGTTGCCTTGGCCTGGAACTTAAAACGCATGAGCACTTTAAACATGGCGTAACGAGGAAAAAGAGCATAAATACGCGTGCGCAGAGCGCCGGCGAAGCACAAAATCCGCTCCGCACGGCTCTCACGCGCCCATTCCGATGAATTGAAACGCTAACAAGTCTGGATTTGCTTAGCATACATCGAAAAATGAATCAAAAACCCTGAGTCCGACAGCCTCCTAGCTACCAGGAAACTCAAATCGATCCAGATTCTCCAAGGACAGCCAAATTCCCTGTTTTTCGATATGATCGACAACAGCCTGAGAGTCGCCAAAGAAATCTCTCGGAACCTTATTTTCACCAGATGATGCGATCTTTTCTGCAGTCGAAAAACCTGCTTACCGGCGATGCTATTTTTCGCATGCTATCCCCGGTTCTGTACGCGTCGATGTTGATATATGCAGGCTATGCGCTGCCTTGGAAACAAATTTCACAAGAGTATGCGCAATTGGGAGCGACCGTTATGCTGGCGCTTCTTCTTGCACTGGCAGCGCGACGTCTGCTCTCGCATTCGCGGCCGCATTTCACGTCCTGGCAAAGCCTGATCGAATACGGCATCGCGCTGGCAGCGGCATTCATTCTGACATGGCCGCAAGCGCGGTTAGCCCTTCCGTGGCTGGTCATGATGGCATGCTTGTTCCCGCTGATTCTGCATGGCTACCTGATGGTGGCCATAGTGGCAACGGCCAGCCTGAGCGGTCTGGCGTTTAACGTGTTTGCAGGTACGGCTGCCAGTGTGTGCGTTTCCCAGTTTGTAGTCACTATGTTTGCCGGCTCCCTGGCGATCCTGCTGTCTGAAGTACTGCGCATTCACCAGGTCGCCACGCGCAAAGCGCAACTCAATCAGAGGCGTTTCAATGCGATTGCCCACGTCACCCATATTTCCCATCGCAAAGAATACGAAACCCATCTGAAATACCAGGCGTTGCACGATCCGTTAACCGGCTTGGCCAATCGCCGTTATATGTTGCAAAGCATTGCCGAGAGCATCAACCTGTTCCATACGACCCAGCAACAATTCGTTGTGTTGTTTTGTGATCTCGATTTTTTCAAGTACATCAACGATGTCCACGGTCATGAATTCGGCGACAAATGCCTGCGCGAAATCGCCTTGCGCCTGCGCGCGCAGCTCGATGCGAACGATTTTGCAGCCCGCTTCGGCAGCGACGAATTCGTAGTTCTGGTCAATGCTTCGTTGGCTGATGCTATGGCCAAGGCACAGGCGTTGTTGCAGGCGTTGTCGGCACCATTGGCGATTGATGACATCGTAGTCAAGATTAGCGTAAGCATCGGCATCGCACGGATGCGCGCCAATCACCACAACCCTTCCGACCTGATGCACGATGCCAATGCAGCCATGTATCAAGCCAAAGAGCGCGGTCGCAACCGGATCGAAATTTTTGATGCGCTGCTAAACGACATCTCGACTCGCCGCGCCCAACTTGATGCCGCCTTGCATTTTGCGCTCGAGCGTAATGAATTCAGCATTTTGTATCAGCCGAAAGTCTTGATGCAGGATCGCAGCCTCAAGGGACTGGAATTATTATTGCGCTGGAACAGTCCGCAGCATGGCGAGATTTCACCCAATGAGTTTATTCCGATTGCAGAGAGCAACGGACTCATCATCCCAATCGGATTATGGGTGCTGGAGCAAGCCTGCAAACAGCAACGACAATGGCAAACCACATTCCCGCACGTCACTGACGTGATTGTCGCCGTCAATGTTTCGATGCGCCAATTGCTGCAGACGGCTTTCCTGCCGACTGTCACGCAGATCCTTGAAGAGTCGCAGGTAATACCTGCAAGCATCGAGCTGGAACTGACCGAAACTTCTATCATGGCAAGCCCGCTGCAAGTGATAGAAAACCTGGCAACACTCAAGCGACTTGGGCTGCGGCTGGCGCTGGACGATTTCGGCACTGGCTATTCTTCACTCGCGTATTTGCAGAAACTGCCGATAAACACGCTGAAAATCGACAAGACTTTCGTAAACGGCATAGCCAAAAGAAAAAGCGAGAAGGAAATTGTTCGCCTTATCATTGCATTGGCCCGCACTTTGGCGCTCGACATCGTTGCAGAAGGGGTGGAAACGCAGGAACAGGTTGCTGCATTGGCCCAATTAGGGTGCAAAATCGGACAAGGTTTTCTGTTTTCGCCCCCGATCGGTGTCCCGCAAGTCGAAACATGGTTTGCATCTCAAAAAGACCGGCGCCAGGAATCCCGATTGAATTTATCAGGATGAATTCACCGTAACGTGGCGCGGTGCCCGCTTCCGGGGGTATAGTTCGATAAACCAACTCACTCACAAACTTTCATGAAATTCGATGTCGTCATTATCGGTAGTGGCCTGGCCGGTCTCTCCGTAGCGCTGCACCTGGCTGAAAATCATCAAGTCGCCGTCGTTACCAAGCGGCATCTGCTCGACGGTGCCAGCAACTGGGCTCAAGGCGGGATCGCGGCCGTACTCGATTCCGGCGACAGTTATGCGCAGCATATCGAAGATACTTTAATCGCCGGTGCCGGCCTGTGCGACGAAGCTGCCACTCGCAACATCGTCGAGCATGGACGGGAAGCGATTGAATGGCTGATATCGCAAGGTGTGCCGTTTACGCGCGATGGCAGTGCCGAACTCGGCTATCACTTGACGCGGGAAGGCGGTCATAGCCAGCGCCGCATCATCCATGCGGCCGACGCCACCGGTCATGCGGTGCAGGTCACGCTGGAAGAGAAAGTACGCAATCATCCCAATATCACGCTGCTGGAAAACCATTACGCGATCGACCTGATTACTTCTGAAAAGCTGGACCAGAAACCGTCAGCGGCGCAATGCGTCGGCTTGTACGTTCAGAATGCCATCACCAGCCAAGTCATCACGATTGCCGCCGGACATACCGTGCTGGCCACCGGCGGTGCCGGCAAAGTCTATCTGTACACAACCAATCCGGATACCGCCACTGGCGACGGCATTGCGATGGCCTGGCGGGCCGGCTGTCGGGTAGCCAACATGGAATTCATCCAGTTTCATCCGACTTGCCTGTACCACCCTTACGCGAAGTCGTTCCTGATTTCAGAAGCAATGCGCGGCGAAGGCGGTTTGCTCAAGCTGCCGCCTGAAGCAGGCGCTGCCGCCGGCCATCGTTTCATGCCGGACCATGATCCACGCGCTGAACTGGCGCCACGCGACGTAGTCGCGCGTGCAATCGATTTCGAGATAAAAAAACGCGGCCTCGATTATGTGCATCTGGACATCAGCCATCAGAGCCCGGAATTCCTGCAAGAGCATTTTCCGACCATTTATGCGCGCTGCATGGAACTCGGCATCGACATCAGCAAAGAGCCGATTCCGGTGGTGCCAGCGGCGCACTACACCTGCGGCGGCGTCGTTACCGATATGCACGGCAGCACGGATATAGCCGGTTTGTATGTGGTCGGCGAAAGTGCCTATACCGGCTTGCACGGCGCGAACCGCCTGGCCAGCAATTCGCTGCTGGAATGCGTGGTGCTGGGCCGCGCCGCCGCGCTGGAGATCGACCGCAAGCCCAGGGATATCCACCTGTCGCTGCCGCAATGGGACGAAAGCCGCGTTACCGATGCCGATGAAGAAGTCGTTATTTCCCATAACTGGGATGAGTTGCGTCGCTTCATGTGGAATTACGTCGGCATCGTGCGCACCACCAAACGCCTGAACCGGGCGCAACACCGGATCGCCCTTCTGAAAGAAGAGATCGATGAGTATTACAGGCACTTCCGCATTACCAGCGATTTGGTGGAGTTGCGCAACCTGGTGGAAGTCGCCTCGCTGATCGTCAACAGCGCGCTGCTGCGGCGCGAAAGCCGTGGCTTGCATTACAGCCGCGATTACCCGGTTACCCTGCCCAAAGCGCTGCCGAGCGTGCTATCGCCGGATCGGCGTTAGGTTAGAAATGTTAGGAATGAAAAATGCACGGCAGCATACTGCTCCGTGCATTTTTTGATACCGCAGAATATTCATGCGGGAACCACCTTGGTTTAACGCATACTCCCGTAAAATGCAATCCAGCTCATGATGCTGACAAACTCTCCACGATACGCAGCGAATAATCGGTAGCGCGCACATCCTTGGTCAAGCCGCCGATCGAGATCCGGTCGACGCCGGTTTCGGCGATTGCGCGCAGCGTCGTCATGTTGATCCCGCCGGAGGCTTCCAGCAGTGCGCGTCCGCCGGTGATCTCCACCGCTTCGCGCATCGCATCGGTGCTGAAATTATCCAGCAACACCGAAGTCGCCCCCGCCGCCAGCGCTTCATCGAGCTGTTGCAGGGTTTCGACCTCAATCTGAATCGGCACTCCGGAGCGCAAACCGAGCGCCGCGGCCAACACCGCACCGATGCTGCCGGCTGCAGCAATATGGTTTTCCTTAATCAAAATACCGTCATACAACGCCAGCCGCTGGTTTTTGCCGCCGCCCACCCGTACTGCGTATTTCTGCGCCAACCGCAAGCCCGGCAAGGTCTTGCGTGTATCCAGAATGGCGGCGCGGGTGCCTTCGATTGCCGTCACATAGCGCCGGGTGGCACTGGCTACGCCGGACAATAGTTGCAAAAAATTCAATGCACCGCGTTCCGCCGTCAGCAGCGCGCGCGCAGGCGCATCAATCGTGCAAACGTCAGTATCGGCCGTCATCAGATCGCCTTCCGCGTAATGCCATACGATCCGGATGCTTGGATCGACCGATTGCATTACGCCTTCAAACCAGGGCGCACCGCAGAGCACCGCTTCTTCGCGCACCAGCACGCGGGCTTTGACCCGTTCATGCTCCGGCACCAATTGGCCGGTGACGTCGCCGCTACCGATATCCTCTTCCAGTGCAATCCGGATATTCTCTTCAAAGGCGGCTGCCAGCGCGGAATCCATCGGTGCAAATCGATTGGTCAAGGTACTCATGCGGGTCCGATCCCTGAAAATAATGTAGCTTCTTGCGCCAAATCCGCGCCGGGGCGCACATTGGCTTTCTTTTTGGCAGCGAAATCGAGCATGCGGTCGATGCACAGCACTGCCTTGCGGCCGATTTCAGGATCGACAAAGACTTCATTCCTCCCGTTCTCCAGCACATCGGCCAAATTAGCCAAGCCATTCATCGCCATCCAAGGGCAATGCGCGCAACTCTTGCAGGTGGCGCTGTTGCCGGCAGTCGGCGCTTCGATGAAAATCTTGCCGGGCGCTGCCAGACGCATCTTGTGCAGAATGCCGTTATCGGTCGCCACGATGAAAGTATCGGTGTCGAGCGTTTGGGTGGCGGCAATCATTTGCGAAGTGGAGCCGACCACATCGGCCAGCGCCACTACCGCCTCCGGCGACTCCGGATGCACCAGCACTTTTGCATGCGGATACTGCTGCTTGAGCAACTCCAGCTCCACTGCCTTGAATTCGTCATGCACCAGGCACGAACCCTGCCACAGCAGCATGTCGGCACCGGTTTTCTTCTGGATATAGCTACCGAGATGCTTGTCCGGCGCCCACAGAATTTTTTTGCCCTGCGCGTGCAGATGAGCGACGATGTCGAGCCCGATCGAGGAAGTCACCATCCAGTCGGCGCGGGCCTTTACCGCTGCGCTGGTATTGGCATACACGACCACGGTGCGGTCCGGATGGGCATCGCAGAAGGCAGCGAATTCGTCTGCCGGGCAACCCAGGTCGAGCGAACAGGTGGCGTCCAGATCGGGCATCAGAACGCGCTTTTCCGGGCTCAGGATTTTTGCGGTTTCGCCCATGAAGCGCACGCCTGCGACCACCAGCGTCTTGGCAGGATGATCGCGGCCGAAACGCGCCATTTCCAGCGAATCCGACACGCAGCCACCGGTTTCTTCTGCCAGGTCCTGTATGTCGGGATCGACATAGTAATGCGCGACCAGCACCGCATCGCGCTCCTTGAGCAAGCGCCGGATGCGCTCTTTCAGCACAATTTTCTCTGCGGGCGACGGCTCCGCAGGAGTACGGGCCCAGGCTTGAGCGGTACAACTGGAACCGGTTTCCATTTGTGGGCGCTCGAATTCAACGGGTTTGATCACTTGAGTGTGCATATGCGGTGTGGCCAAGGTGGCAAAGTTGACGGTGACTGTTTCTATAGGGCTGATATCGGCGCAAGATACGATAAAACAAGACGATAAAAAAAGTATCCGATATCATATTGAAATATATCCAGACCTTGATTTTCCAAGTCTTGCGCATTGAAAAATCATTCGAGGCGCTCCCAGAACCTGCGATGGCCGGTTATGTTTTTACATCGTGTTTTATGGCATCCGCCAGCCCGATTTCGTAACAGCCTAAATTTTACTCCGGTTTTCACACTGCAATACCGACCGGAGAGCCGCTGATCGAACCTGACAGGCAGAAATTCACTCCATTATGCAAACAGCATTTTCACCAAAACCCGAAAAGGCCGCGAGGAGAGAGTTACGCGCAAACATCGCTTGGCGCTGCGGCCGCTTCTGATGATGATCGACGGTCAGTGCAGCACAACGAGTCTGCTGGAAAAAGTATCGGGCCTCGGTCTCGATGAACGCAGCATCGCGAAGTTGCTCGAAGACGGTTACATTCAATCTGCGGAGAAGTCGTAAGCCGCTCGCCATAACAAAAAACGCACTGCATTTAATCGACAGTGCGTTTTTGCGTTCAGGCAATCAATACATCAATCAATGCCCTGGCTGCTCAGGTAATCTTCATAGTTGCCGAGGAAATCGACGATGCCGTCTTCCTTGATCTCCAGGATGCGGGTAGCCAGCGAGGACACGAATTCGCGGTCGTGTGAAACGAAGATCAATGTGCCCGCGTATTTTTCCAGTGCGATATTGAGCGATTCGATCGTTTCCATATCCATGTGATTGGTCGGCTCATCCATCAGCAGCACATTATGGCGGCCCAGCATCAGCTTGCCGTAGGTCATGCGGCCTTTTTCACCGCCGGACAGGACCTTGACCGATTTTTTCACATCGTCGCCGCTAAACAGCAAACGGCCCAGAATCGAGCGTACCGCCTGATCGTCGTCGCCTTCTTTGGTCCAGCGGCCCATCCAGTCGGTCAGGTTCATGTCGGTGGCGAAATTTTCCGCCGGATCTTGCGGCATGTAGCCGATATCTGCATGTTCGGCCCATTTGGCAAAGCCGCTATCCGGATGCAAGCCACATATATCGCCGCCGATGCAGCGCAGCAAGGTCGTTTTACCGATGCCGTTGGCGCCGATGATGGCGATGCGCTCGCCCGCTTCGACCATCAGATTGATGTTTTTGAAGATCGTATGGTCATAGCTTTTGCTCAAACCCTGCACCTCGACAGCCTGGCGATGCAATTTTTTCTCGCCATCGAAACGCACGAACGGGTTCTGGCGCGACGACGGCTTCAAGTCCTCAACCTTGATCTTCTCGATCTGCTTGGCGCGCGAAGTGGCTTGACGCGCCTTCGATTTATTGGCCGCGAAACGGCGCACGAAATCCTGCAGCTCTGCGACTTTTTCTTTCGCCTTGGCATTAACCGATTGCTGCTGCTGACGTGCTTGCGTGGACGCAAACATGTAATCGTCGTAGTTGCCCGGATACACCTTCAGCGTGCCGTAATCCATATCGGCCATGTGAGTGCAGACCTGATTCAGGAAATGGCGATCATGCGAAATGATGATCATCGTCGAATTGCGCTCGTTGAGCACGTCTTCGAGCCAGCGAATGGTGTTGATGTCGAGGTTGTTGGTCGGTTCATCGAGCAACAGAATGTCCGGATTCGAGAACAGCGCCTGCGCCAGCAATACCCGCAATTTCCAGCCGGGTGCAACGTTGCTCATTGGCCCCTGATGCTGCTCGATGGCCACGCCGACGCCCAGTAACAGTTCGCCGGCGCGCGATTCGGCGGTATAGCCATCGTATTCGGCAAATTTCGCCTCCAGCTCGGCAGCCTTCATGTAGTCGTCGTCGGTGGCTTCCGGATCGGCGTAAATCGCATCGCGCTCGGCCATCGCCGCCCACATCTCGGTATGGCCCATCATCACCACATCCAATACCCGCATTTCTTCAAAACCGAACTGATCCTGGCGCAACTTGCCCAGGCGCTCATTGGTATCGAGCATGACGGTGCCGGCCGACTGTTCGAGATCGCCGCCCAGAATCTTCATGAAGGTCGACTTGCCGCAGCCGTTGGCGCCGATCAGGCCGTAACGGTTGCCTTCGCCGAATTTGACGGAAATGTTTTCGAACAACGGCTTGATGCCGAACTGCATGGTAATGTTTGCTGTAGATAGCACTTGCTGAAACCTTTAAAAACGTGAACTGACTAACCGATCATTATACTCGGTAAGTCAAGCACTTATTTTGGAACTGCGTTGGAATTGCGCTAGTGTTGCGTCGCCAGGACGCGGATAGGGTCGGCAGCTGCGAGGTCGCACAAGCCCGGGAAATACAGAAGTTGCTATACTCCCTGAAAGTTATAGAGAAAATGCCGTTCTTCGCATATATTCATTGCGGCAATAAAATATACCTATATCGGTATATTCAAAAAACTGCATTTTCTGTCAGCTTGACAACCACGGATACGCAGAAAGCGTCAATTGGAATCCATTTTCATCTGATGCCAATTGTGCATGCCCTCCCACCGGCAAAGTCAGTTTATCGGCCCCATGGCCGAAAGGCAGGCCGGTCAGCACCGGGATCGCCAGTTGCGAGCGGATAAAGGCCAGCATCGCGGCAAAATCGTAACCGCGGTCGTAGTCGGTGACGCGGTAGCCGGAAAAATCGCCCAGGACGATCGCTTTTTGCTGCGCCAAAACGCCCGCATGCAGCAGCTGCAGCAACATGCGCTCAATCCGGTACGGATGTTCATTGATATCTTCGATGAACAGGATGCCATTCTTGATCTGCGGGAAATAAGGCGTGCCGAGCAAATGATTCAGAATCGTCAGATTGCCGCCCCACAAGGTGCCATCGGTATCCACCGCAGGGTTATTCGTTGCCTGCACCGTAATCTGCTGCGTGTCGGAACGCAGACAACTCCAAAAATGCGTCATCGTAAATGCGCTGACATCCTCGCGCCCGAAGTCGCTGCACACCATCGGGCCTGCAAAACTGACGCTGCCGGACTGCGCCAGCAAAGCCATCTGCAGCACGGTAAAGTCGCTGTGGCCAACGAAAATCTTGCCGCTGGCCTCCAGTTGCGCCAGATCCAGCGCAGGCAATAGGCGCGATAAGCCATAACCGCCGCGCACGGCCATGACGATCTGCACTTCCGGATTGGCGGCTGCGGCCTCCAGTTGCGCCTTGCAAAATGCCGGCGTACCACCGAAGCGTTCGTAACTCGCGGTCGAATCGTAATAATTGTGCACTTGGCAGCCCTGCGCCTGCAACAGTGCGATCCCGCGCACAAGCGCGCTGTCGTCGGCCGGATAACCGCTGGGGGCGACTATCGCAACGCCGATGTTCTTGGCTGCACAAGTGACATCGCTTGTCATCGCGTTGCCAGCAATTTGTTTTGTTGCATTTGGCGACGCTGGGCAAAGAAATTTTTCAGCAAAGCGCCGCATTGCTGCGCCAGTACGCCGCCGACGACTTCGGTATGGTGATTCAGATTTTCTTGCGCGAACAAATCGATAATCGATCCGCACGCACCGGTTTTCGGGTCCGGGGCACCAAAAATGACACGCGACAGACGCGCATGCATCATCGCGCCCGCACACATCGCGCATGGCTCCAGCGTCACGTACAAATCGCAGCCGGGTAGCCGGTAATTGCCCAATACCTGCGCTGCCGCACGCAAGGCCATGATTTCTGCATGCGCGGTCGGATCGTGCGAGCCAATCGGTTGATTGAAGCCGACAGCCACGACCTCGCCGCCCCGCACCAGCACCGCGCCGACCGGCACTTCTTCCGAGTCCCAAGCTTTTTGCGCTTGTTCGAGCGCCTGTGCCATGAAAAACGCATCATCCATTGCTGGCGCCGCCCCCATTCACTTCAGCCCAGCAATTGGGCGTTTCATACAAGGTGATCTTGCTTAACGACAAGCCAGTGCCGTATCTGTCCTGATATACATTTTTCAGGATATCGAAGGCTGCCTTGGCAAGATTTTCGACTGTAGGAATGCGATCGAGCACGACTGTCTTGTGATCAGGCATGCTATCGAGAAATTGCCTGACCGCGGTATCGTTGCGGTACACCAAAAAAGCATGATCCCAGAGATCGACCAGATGGGTCTTGGCAAGCGCCTTGATGTCGGAAAAATCCATGATCATCCCGTTATCGGATTGTCCGTCTGCCTCAACCACCGCGCCAACCAGCGTGATGAGCAACGTATAACGGTGGCCGTGCAGGTTGCGGCACTGGCTTTTGTGATCAGGAATGCGGTGGCCGGCGTCGAACTCCAGCTTGCGGGTAATTGTCAACATGATGTGTATTTCATCTTATTTCTGCATGATCAGGGAATCTGCAACAGTTTATGCGTCTGTATACTGAGCTTCCACTGCGGATTGCTTTTGCAGGTTTCGATTGCCAACCGCGTATTGGCGGCAACATCCGGCCCATCCATCGGCTGCACGAAAAAATGTTCAAAATCGAGCGTCGCATAGTCGGCAAGATTCTGGCTTGCCTGCGGGATTACGACTTTGATCTCGTTGCCCTGTTCGACTGCCAATATCGATCCTACTTTAGGACTAACGCAGATCCAGTCCACTCCGGCCGGCACGGTTATAGTGCCGTTAGTCTCGATAGCGATCGTAAATCCGTATGCATGCATGCTGGCAATCAGCGCGTCATCGAGCTGCAGCAACGGTTCGCCGCCAGTGAAAACGACATATTTGTATTGATTAGCCGGATAATCCTGCGGCCACAGGCTGTCAATTGTGCGCGCCAAAGAGTCGCTATCAGAAAATTTCCCACCTCGCTCGCCGTCGGTGCCGACAAAATCGGTATCGCAGAATCGGCATACCGCGCTGGCGCGATCAGCCTCGCGCCCCGACCATAGGTTGCAGCCGCTAAAGCGGCAAAATACCGCAGGTCGTCCTGCGTGTGCACCCTCGCCTTGCAAGGTATAAAAAATTTCTTTAATGCTATAAGTCACTGCGTTCTTCAATTCCGAATAAAAATGGCTGTGCCAATATTGGCAGCAGGCCCAGATGCGCGCATCCGGTACTGCGGCACGAATTGTAGCGCGCAGATGACATTCCCGCTAAAAAGCAAGGACGATACGCCGCTGAAGGCGCATCGTCCTGTTGCGCAATACCGTTGAGAGGTAGAAAAAACGGTAAAAAGAGCTACCGGCTTATTCCCACTCAATTGTTTCCTGCCTCATAAAACCCGCATGGAT
>Ga0366773_1013_pt1 | contig 33010 bp, 28 predicted proteins | sample BONcelHN113001D8_FD_207071 | JGI IMG/M metagenome (GOLD analysis project Ga0366773, IMG submission 207071) | Enriched cells from coal bed in the Powder River Basin, Montana, United States - BONCAT cells N11 rep2 HSBNCT.N11.300.1.D8 ...
CAGCCGTACGCTCCTGGTATTTGGCATAGTTGCGTTCGTCGCCACGACGTTCCGGCTGGCCGTTATTGTATTCGCCGCGCAGTCCGGCAAGCTTCAGCTGCTCGGATTTGACTTCATCCGTCAGGATCTGCTTGCGGTCGTTATCGCGCGCTTTCTGCGTGGCGTCATCGACGCGCGGAAAGTCAGACGGCGATTTGACCGCGGTCACCTGCTGCCTCGGGATCTGCGCCGGGATGGTGGTGACGCCGGGCAGTTCGACTTTCTTGCAATGCGTGACGGAGCCGGTGTTCTTGTATTCCCGATTGCCAGAACTGTCCACGCACAGGTAGACCTCGCCTTGCGCATGCGCAGCGAATGTGACAAAAAGCAGGGGAAAAATAACGAGGTGACGTTTCATAAACTCTTTTGAAACTGTTAAACCGGACGGTCAGTTTATGATAAGAAACACTTGAAGACAATGCGCTTTCCGCTTTGCGCAACGGCATACGCCACAAATAATAAAGGCGGAGAAGCTTGCGCCTCTCCGCCTTTATTTCGCCTGGCGGCGACTGTTGTCTGCTTGATTACAGCGAATAGTACATATCGAATTCGATCGGATGCGTGGTCATACGGAACCGCGTGACTTCCTGCATCTTGAGTTCGATATATGCATCGATCATCGAGTCGCTGAACACACCACCGCGGGTCAGGAACTCACGGTCCTTGTCCAGGTGTTCCAGGGCTTCATCCAGCGAAGCACACACCGTTGGAATCAGCTTGTCTTCTTCCGGCGGCAGATGGTACAGGTCTTTCGACGCCGCCTCGCCCGGATGGATCTTGTTCTGCACGCCGTCCAGACCTGCCATCAGCAACGCTGCAAAGCACAGGTACGGGTTGGACGATGGGTCAGGGAAACGGGTCTCGATACGACGGCCTTTCGGATTCGACACGTGCGGAATGCGGATCGATGCCGAACGGTTACGCGACGAGTAAGCCAGTTTGACCGGCGCTTCGAAGCCTGGCACCAGACGCTTGTACGAGTTGGTACCTGGATTGGTGATGGCGTTCAGCGCTTTGGCGTGCTTGATGATGCCGCCGATGTAATACAAGGCGAATTCCGACAATCCGGCATAACCGTCGCCGGCGAACAGGTTCTTGCCATCCTTCCAGACGGACTGGTGAACGTGCATGCCCGAACCGTTGTCGCCGACGACAGGTTTTGGCATGAAGGTCGCCGTTTTGCCGTAGGTGTGCGCAACGTTCCAGACAACGTACTTCAGGTTCTGTGTCCAGTCAGCGCGCTCCACCAGCGTAGAAAACTTGGTGCCCAGCTCGTTCTGGCCTGCGCCCGCCACTTCATGGTGATGTACTTCAACCGGGATACCCAGTGCTTCGAGGATCAGGCACATCTCGGAACGCATGTCCTGGAAGCTGTCGACCGGAGGCACCGGGAAGTAGCCGCCCTTGAGTGCGGGACGATGGCCGGTGTTGCCGCCTTCCAGCTTTTCGCCGGTCGACCACGATGCTTCTTCCGAATCGATCTTGACGAAGCAGCCGTCCATGCCGACTTTCCAGCGGACGCTGTCGAAGATGAAGAATTCCGGCTCGGGACCAAAATAAGCGGTATCGCCCAGGCCCGACGATTTGAGATACGCCTCCGCGCGCTTGGCGATCGAACGTGGATCACGCTCGTAGCCTTTGCCATCGGACGGTTCAACAACGTCACACTGCATGAACAGCGTGGTTTCTTCCATGAAGGGGTCGATGTTCGCGGTGTTCGGATCCGGCATCAGCAACATGTCCGATGCTTCGATACCTTTCCAGCCGGCGATCGACGAACCGTCGAAAGCATGGCCCGACTCAAATTTATCCATGTCGAAATGCGAAACCGGCACGGTGACGTGCTGTTCTTTGCCTCGTGTGTCAGCAAAGCGAAAATCAACGAACTTGACTTCGTTGTCTTTCACCATCTTCAAGACCTCTGCGGCCGTCCTTGCCATGCGAATCTCCTAAAATTTAAGCAAAGTAATCGAATTGGGTATTGGGTTGCGTGCCGGCGTGATGCAAACAGCGTGCGACCATAACTCGCCCGGAATCATAGCAGATTCCATGCCACAAAAAGCTCAAACCCGGAGCTTTCCGCACCCGAACGGCGCGCCGAAGCCATTGTGGGGAGGAGGCTGGAAGGGTGAATTTCCCGCTGATCGAAACGCACCATGTTGGTGCCAACCAAACAAACGCCTCCGTATGAGGCAATTTGGAAAACGATGCACCATATCCGTGCGTCGCTATCCCACCAAGAAGGCTGCGGCGGCGACAGCGGTGGGCAGTGCTGCCCCCGCCAACAATCCGAGCACGCCAATAGACTGGTCTTCAAAGCCCTCACGCAGCAAGGCGACGCCGGCCGGATTGGGTGCGTTGGCAATCACCGTCAAGCCGCCGCCAGCAACGGCGCCGGCCATCAGCGCATATTTCGACGCGTCGCTCATGCCTTCGATCAGCGAGCCCAGATAGGTAAGGGCCGCGTTGTCGGTGATGGCAGTCAGCCCAAGCGCACCGAAAAAAAGCGAGCGTGGACCGAGGCTCGAAACGATGGGCTGCAGCCACCACTGCTGCATCCCGCCCAGGACGACAAGACCGGCCAGGAAAAAACCAACCAGCAACCCCTCCTTCAGGATCAGCGGATTTTGGAATCGTTCATAAGCCTTGGTAAAGCCGAGAAAGAACAAAAAGAGACCGATGAAAATCACCGGGTGGTGAGCAAACACGACGACACCCACGAGAAACACAAGGTGAACCGCGCTGACCGTCAGCGGCATGCGCTCGCCAACCTGCTCCACCTGCTGGTCGTCCAGGTGCTTGCGGAGCAAGAAGGTGATGGCGCTGGCGTTGATCATCACTGCGAGCAGCGCCTTCCAGCCGAAATGCGTCGCCATGAAAGCGCTGTCCCAGCTCCAACGTGCCGCCACCATCAGCACCGGCGGCGCGGCGAACGAGGTCAGCGTACCGCCAATCGACACATTGACAAAGAGCACCCCGAGCGCGCCGTATTTCAGCCACTCCGGCATGCCTGGACGAAACACCAGCGGCGCCAGCATCAGCGCTGCCAGCGTCATGGCCGCGGGCTCCGTGATCAGCGAACCGATTAGTGGCACGAGCGCCATGCAACACCAAACCTGCGCCACCGCTGTAGCAAGCGGCACCATACGCGAGATGGAGGCAATCAGCAGTTTGACAAATTCGAGCACCGGCCGCGAGGCGGCGATCACCATGATGACGAACACAAACAACGGCTCCGTGTAATGGCGCGACTCAACGTATGTGATGGCGGTTTCGCCACCGGACAGGATAGCCATTGCGATCATCAGGATCAGGGCCCAAAGTCCGAATACCACTTCGATTTCGCCCATCAGGTGCAGCAATCCGGCGTGCTTTGGATGACTGTGCGCCAGATGCTCGATGGATTTCGCAGCGAAGGTATGGATTAGCGCGATGGCAAAGATAACTGCCGCGACAAGATCGATGGTAGTCATGCATTTTCTCAATGGAAGTGAAGGACGATTATAGCAAGCGTACACGGCGCCGGGGCGCATCAAGCCATCATCTATAATGACCCGATCGAATCGAGGAGACGATCATGGCTACACCTGCCGAAATACTTGCGTTGGGCCGCGCGCGCGGGAGGGAAAATCAATTGCCGTACGCCGGCGCGCTGACGCCGCAGGAGGCCTACGCATTACTGCAAGGCGATCCGGCCGCCAAGCTGGTCGACGTACGGACGAACGCGGAACGCGACTGGGTGGGACGCGTCGACATCCCGGCTTCCCAGCACGCAGCGGTGCAATGGAGCGTCTACCCCGGCGGCGTGCCTAACCAGGATTTCCTGCCGCAGCTGTCCCAGATTGCCGATCGAAATAACGTGCTGCTGTTTCTGTGCCGTTCGGGCGTACGCTCGCGCCATTCTGCCAAGCTCGCAACCGAGCACGGTTACGTCAACTGCTTCGATATTCTCCAGGGGTTCGAAGGGGAAAAGGACGCCGACGGTCACCGCAAAACTGTCGACGGCTGGTGCCATGCCGGCCTGCCCTGGGTTGGCGCCTGAGACTACGTTCCGCGTGGCCTGGCGATGCGCCGCCGCACGAAGCATGGAAAACCTACCGAGGCGAAATCACTACAGGCGCCCCACGTCAGGCGACGCGCAACGCCCTGCCTAGTGAGGGCGGTAAGCAGCCAAGCAAGGGCGCGTGTCCGTCAGCCGAGTTTGGCGGCATGTTCGCGCGTTTCATGGAAGGTGACCCCAGGCCAGCGCTCCTGCGTCAAACGCAGGTTCACGCCCGAACTCGCCAGGTACGCGAGATTGCCGGCGGCGTCATGCGCCAGATTGTGTCCGGCGGACGAATTCTCGAAATCCGCCAGCATCTTCTTGTCGTCGCATGTAATCCACCGCGCGCTGCTGATGCTGGTGCCCTCGAACACGGCGTCCACGCCGTACTCGTTCATCAGGCGGCTGGCGACAACCTCGAACTGCAGCACGCCGACGCCACCGAGAATCAGGTCGCCACTATTGACCGGTTTGAAAACCTGAATCGCGCCCTCTTCTCCCAATTGCTGCAAGCCCTTGTGCAATTGCTTGATCTTCAGCGGATTACGTATCCGCACAGAGCGGAAAAAGTCGGGGGCAAAATAAGGTATGCCCGTGAACTGCAGCAACTCGCCCTCGGAAAAACTGTCGCCGATCTGCATGTTGCCGTGGTTTGGCAAGCCAATAATGTCGCCGGCGTACGCTTCCTCCACCTGTTCGCGGCTGGACGCCATGAACGTCACCACGCTCGACACCTTGATCTCGCGGTTCAGGCGCAAATGCTTGACCTTCATGCCACGTTCGAAACGTCCCGAACACACGCGGAGAAAGGCGATGCGATCGCGATGTGCGGGATCCATGTTGGCCTGGATCTTGAACACAAAACCGGAAAACGGCAATTCGGTAGGCTGCACGGCGCGCACGGTTGCATCCCGCTCGCGCGGCGGCTGCGCCCAGTCGAGCAACGCATTGAGAATCTCACGCACGCCGAAGTTGTTGATCGCCGAACCGAAGAAAACCGGCGTGCGTTCGCCCGAGAGGAAGGCGTCCAGCTCAAACGGATGCGAGGCCCCATGCACCAGTTCCACTTCCATTTTCAGTTGCTCGATCTCGAGCGGGAACATTTCCGCCAGGCGCGGATTGTCGATGCCCTTGATGACTTCGAAGGTCTGGTCTGCCTTTTCGCTGCCCGGCGCAAACAGCATGATTTCATCGCGCAACAGGTGATACACACCGCGGAAGTTTTTGCCCATGCCAATCGGCCAGGTGACCGGCGCGCATTCTATCTTCAGCACCGATTCCAGCTCGTCGAGCAGTTCGAGCGGATCGCGTGTTTCGCGGTCCAGCTTGTTCATGAACGTGATGATAGGGGTATTGCGCATGCGACACACGTTCAACAGTTTGATCGTCTGTTCCTCGACGCCCTTTGCGGCATCAATCACCATCAGCGCGGAGTCGACGGCGGTCAGCACGCGATAGGTGTCTTCCGAAAAATCCTGGTGACCCGGCGTGTCGAGCAGGTTGATGACGTGATCGCGATATTCGAACTGCATGACCGAGCTGGCAACGGAAATGCCGCGCTGCTTTTCGATTTCCATCCAGTCGGATGTCGCGTGACGACCGCTCTTGCGTCCCTTGACGGTACCGGCGAGTTGAATCGCGCCTGAGAACAGCAGGAGTTTTTCGGTCAACGTTGTTTTACCGGCGTCCGGGTGCGAAATGATGCCGAAGGTACGGCGTCGGGCCACTTCGCGCGCAATCAGTTCGGCAGGCACGGAACGGGATTCGGGCGCTGAAATGTCGGCAGAGTCGGATGCGGCAGGATCGGGCGTGACGGACATGATGTGCCCTGGGAAAAAGGCCACAAGTCTACCGATTCTCGGTCCCGAAGTCTAATGCGGGCCGGGCCGGGCTACCGTTTGACGAGCCCTGCGGCTTCCAGCCGCGCCCACACTGCCGCTTTTTCCTCGTCGGTATAGATGATCCAGTTCAACACCTCGTCAAACGTGCGCCCGCACCCTTTGCACACCTCGTCGCCATGCGAGGTAGAGCAATAGCCCGCGCAGGGCGAGTCCGGGCGCAGGGAATGTCGCGCGCGCTCGGAGGAAGAGGATGGAGGCTGGGGTGGGGATTCGGGCTGCTTCATGAGGTCTGCGGAAAAACTGTTTAACGCAGATGCAGGGTAACTCAATTGCTCTGGATGATGAAATCCGTCAGCAAAACATCCTGGACATTTTTTGTATGCAATTGTGCATTGACACGATCGCGCAATACAGTTTGCAGGTACGCCACGCCGTCAGGCTGCCTCGCGCGGTCCTGGTCAATGCCCGAAAGGGCTTCCTGCAGCGCGAGTTCCACCTGTTGTTTGTTGTCCTGCACCCACGATTCCTGCGAATTCGCTGTCTGTACCGCGACGCTCGTGCGGATGGAATAGTGCGACGCGCGCACGACCAGCGGACCGAAGCTGACATACGCAACCTGCGGTTCGAGATGGGCGCTCTGCTTGAAATAAAACCAGGCGACAACGAACCCGATCAGCACGAAGGTCAGGGCGCCGCCAACGGCATACAGCACGATATTGTCGCGGCGCGGTTGCGCTGGCTTTGCCATGACGGCTCTTGAGAAAATGATGGGTCAAGTGTAGCGCAAGCGGCACCATACCGATATTGCATACACACAATATCTTACTTGACCAGCACGCCTGCCCTGCCCCTCTCCAGGCGATCGTCTACTTCGCCGATGGATGCGGCAAGACTGTTGCCGGTCTGCTCCAGCGACGTTGCCATCGACCGTTCCACCTGATCCAGCCGACTCAGCAGGAGCGCGCGCGTTTCCGCGCCCTGGCTGTTGATGGCCTGCATCGACACCTCCAGAAAGCCCCGCAGTTCAAGCAGCCGCGAGGCTTCTGCACGCTCTGCCAGCTCACGATTGGCTTGCAGTTCCTTCGCGTAGCGACGGGCTTCGATGAGGGAGAGGGATTGCGAGTAGCCGATGGAAAGAAGAAACAGGACGGTTAAAATCGCCACCATTCCCAGCATGACCACGCCCAGAGGCGCCTGAACCGTTGCCACGCCCAACCATAGCGGGGTCGTGGCGCTGAACGCTTCCCAGTTGAATGCAGCGAGCGTGCCGGTTGCAGCGAGCACGAGAATTAATAGAAAGGTCCAAATCTTCATGATGTTCCTCCGGCTGCGGTGAATGGGGGGAAAGACTGGAGGCATTATGTGCCGGCGGGCGGATGTTGTTTGTTAAGCATCGAACAGACCCTGTCCATCGCGCACCGTAGGCTTGCCGTCAGAATCCGTATTGGCGCACCCGCGCCATCGATTGCGGTTATTCACGAAAGGGAACGCCATGAGCATTGGAACCATTTTGCTGATTGTATTGATCCTGATTCTGATCGGAGTGTTTCCGACCTGGGGGCACAGCCGCAGTTGGGGTTACGCGCCCAGCGGTATCACAGGGCTGATCATTGTCGTATTGCTCATCATGCTGCTGACCGGGCGAATTTAAAAGATTGAATACCGGCGGTCTACAACCGGTGCGCGGAACAAGGCAACGGTTTGCGAGACGCCCCTCATCGTGGCTGACGGACGAGACGCCAAAAGAAAAGCTGCGCTTTTGCGCGGCTTTTCTTTTGCCACCGACGGTGTGCAAAATTCGCCACCATCGCAAGAAAAAGCGGTGCGGCTTCTCTTTGTTAATGTAACATTCCAGTTCGGAATTAGTTACCCCAGAAAAACATAAGGAGCGGACCTTCATGAAACTTGCATCTGTCCTTGCAATGGTTGTGCTGGCGCTGGGCTTGCCGTCCCGCGCCGCGAATGCGCAAGAGCTGGTATTGGCCATCAATGAAGGCGTCACCTACCAGGATGGCGGCCCCGCCGGCGAGCGCTACCGTCCGCTGATCCAGATGCTGTCCAAAGAGCTGAAGCAGAACATCCGGCTCATGACAGTCGACAAATATTCGGCCTTCGAAAAAGGTCTTGCGGACGGCAAGTACGATCTCGTTTTCATCCACCCGGCCCAGGTCGGCCTGCAAGCCGTGAAACGCGACGGCTACGTCGGTCTGGCCACGGCCAAGGGTTACACCGATTATCGTGCGCGCGTCATGGTCGCCAAAAACTCGCCGTTAAAGACACTGCAGGACCTGCGCGGCAAAAAGATCGGCGTGCCCGCGGTCGAGTCGATCACGACCACGATGTTTACCGCTGCGTTACGCGAGCTTGGGTTCCCCCATCCGGAAGATGCGTACACGGCGACGCGGTATCAGGATGCCGTTCCTTTCATGGTTGAAAACGGGTTTGTCGATGCCGGCGTGACCGGTTCTGGCAAGGTGGCGCAGGCGTGGGCTACCAAAGGCGGCCGCATTCTGGCGGAGACAAAGCCGATTCCGATCAAGCAGTTCCTGGCCTCGGGCAAGATGAGCGACGCCGATCGCGAAAAAGTCCGCACGCTGTTGCTTGGCTTGAGTGAAACCGAGGCAGGCAAGGCCACCTTGGCAAAAATCGGCATGACCGGCTTTGTCCCATGGAATACCGCCGTGATGAACGAAGCTGCGGCGCGACTCGGCATTTAATCGCGATCCCAGGCAGGCGCCTGCGGTCCTGCCCCTCCACAAAAGCGCATTGATCGGCAACGACAATGCGCTTTTTTTAACGCCTCCGGCCGGCGCGGACCTAACGGCGCGACATCAGCACAAGGGACGATTGTCCCTTTCCAGAGAGGATGCGCCGTGCGCGATATTTCAAGCGCTGCGCACGGGGATGTCATCGCGGCTTGGCGACGAACGAGGCGGCAACCATGGTTCGGGACCGATGCGCGCATCACCTCGCCATGTTTATCGGCGCTCCAGGAATGCAGCGCCCGGTGTCGATTGACAAGGGCACTGCGCTGCTCACACACATCGTCAAGGTACAGATTATCGCCGGACAAATGCGGCTGGACCATGGGGAGAGCACGCCGGCCAATGGAGGTCATCCGGATGCGCTTGCTGAACGCGCCCGCGATTTTTCGGGCAACAGGAAGGGCGCGAACTGTACGATTATTTTGCGCAGCTGCTCGCCCGCGCGCTGGCGCCGAGCTTAGCCTACGGGCCTTGCCGGCCGCAGCCAGATACTGTATATTCATACAGCGCTACAGGTTTATGTCGGCCCGCCGCCCCTCCCTTGCGCGTGGACCGACTCTTTCATTCGTTTTTTCGCGGCAACCGCTTTTAAATCGGGCGCTGTGCGCAGGGAATCCAGCGCGGGCATGCGCTGTCACTTGTCCCACTAGAATCAAGGGCCCGTCGCACTGCTTGCAAGTCCGGCGATGTGCTGGATCGTGGAGAGCAGGATTTCCGTCGTAACGGGCTTGACCAGATGGGTCTCGAATCCGGCCAACAGCGCGCGCTGACGGTCGTTCTCCTGGCCATAACCCGTTAAAGCGACCAGGCGAATCGCCTGCGTGGCCCGGCTGTTATGTAGCTGGCGCGCCACCTCGTAACCATCCATGTCCGGAAGCCCGATGTCAACGATGGCAATATCCGGCTGCCCCTGACGCGCCATGCGGATGCCATCGGCACCGTTTACCGCTTCCAGAACGCCAAAGCCGCGCAGGCGCAACAAAGAAGCCATCATCTCGCGCGAGTCGTCGTTATCTTCGATCAGCAACACCACCGGCTTCTCAAGCGGCTCCGCAAGAATGGTGCCGCCCTGCTCTTGGGAAGGCGTGTCAATCGCGTCAATCAATGGCAAGTGAACCGATACCGTGGTTCCCTTGCCCATGCCTTCGCTCACGACATGCACCGACCCACCGTGCAGTTCGACCAGCTGGCGCACCAGGTTCAGTCCAATCCCAAGGCCGCCCATGGAACGATCCGCCTGCGCCGTGCCTTGTACAAAGGCGTCAAAAATAAACGGCATCAGTTCACGCGAAATGCCGATGCCCGAATCACGTATCGTCAGGATCGCCGTTTGTTGCTCAGCCTTCACGAAGACGTCGATGATGCCGTTAACGGGCGTAAATTTAAGTGCATTACCAAGCAGGTTCGCCACGATCTGGTCCAGGCGCGTGCGGTCGGCTTCGACCCAGATCGGGGCCGTGTCGATATGCAGCCGCACCGGCGCATGCGGCCGCGTCGCCGGCAACGCTTCGACGCATGCGCGCGTGACGGCGCACAGCTCCAGCGGCTGCGGGACCAGTGCAATCTTGCCCATGGATAGCCTGCTTAAATCCAGCAAGTCATCCACGATGCGGCTCAGATGGCTGCTCTGGCGGTCGATGATGGCATAGGCGCGAGAAACCAGTTCCGGCCTGACTCCGTCGGCTTTCATCAGCGAGATTGCGCCGCTGATGGCGCTCAGGGGATTGCGCAGTTCATGTCCCAGCATGGCGATGAACCGATCCTTTGCGGCATTCTGGTCTTCCGCGTTCTTGCGCGCGACCTGCTCATTGAGCAAAAGCCTTTCCCGTTCCGCCTCCGCATGCCGACGCGACGCGCGCTCGTGCATCAGCGTATCGCCAACGGATGCCAGCACGGCATTCAGGCGGTCAATCTCTTCCACGCCGGTTGCATCCTGCCTCGGCAGTTCGCCACGCCCGAGGGCAGCGGCAGCAACGCCTGCGTCCTGAATCGAGCGTGCCAGTCTTTGGCCGATCAATACTGCAGTAGCCGCCGCTCCCAGCAAGGCAATTGCCAGGCCCAGCGATGAAAAGAGCACCGCCTGGCGCGCCATGCCCTCGATTGCATCAGCCGGCGCAGAAACCGCGATCGTCCATCCGGAAAAGCCGGAATGGGTGAACACTTGATAGGCTTCTTGCCCGTCCACTTTCTGGTGGCGCAGCTGGCCTTCCGCCTGGCTTTGCGCGGCGTTGACAAGGTTGGAGGCTGCCGGCTTGCCGATCATCGGATCATTTTGACGATTGCGCGCGATAAAACGGCCATTGCCGTCGATGACCGCCACAGTCCATGCCGGCGGAATACGGCTTTGCGCAAACACGCGCGTGAAATAGTAAGAGTCGAAGGCCTCGGACAATACGTAGCGCCCACCTTCTTCCGGCACCACTGGAATACTGACTGCAGTAATGTAGCCGCTGTTGATGGGGCTTTTGAAGACACCCGACATCGTGGTCGTCTTGCGGCGCAGCACTTCGACCACATGACCGGACATATCCGCCTGCGGCAGCGGAAAGCCAAACGGCATGACGGTGTTGGCAAGCTGGCGTCCGTCCTGATCCCACAAGATGGTCCATGCACCGACGCCACGGTCGGCTGCCTCGGCTTCGTAATAGAAGGCCCGGCGGCTTTTTGCCGCGATATTTTTGGATGTGCCGAGCACCAGCAGCGCCGCCTGGGCACTCTGCAGTTCGCGATCGACAGTCAGTGCCGTCAGACGTGCGGTTTCCTGCAGACTTTTCAACGCGGACTGACGCTCCGACTCCAGCAGCCTGCTGATCGCAATGCCAGAAAAAACGACCACCGGCAATAGCGTGGCAATCGCAATCAAGGTGAGATGTGCGCGTATCTTCACGGTATGCCGGCGGGTCTCGTTGTGATGATCGTTATCAGCCTTTTGACTCCCGCACAATACCTTAAATTCAACCGCTGCGACACCATCCGGGTGCAACACAAAAAAAGCCGCCCGCGGGCGGCTTTCAAGACAATACCCGGATGCGTTCAGCGCTCGACAAACGCGCGCTCGATCACGTAGTCCCCCGGTTGTCCAATGCCCGGAGACACCTCGAAGCCAAGGTGATCCAGCCGTGCCGCGGTGTCTTTCAGCATCTCGGGGCTGCCGCAAATCATGGCACGGTCGGTGAGCGGATCAATAGGCGCAATACCGAGGTCCTTGCACAGCTTGCCGGTTTCAATTGCGGTGGTGATGCGCCCTTCGTGCATGAACGGTTCACGCGTCACGGTTGGGTAGTACAGCAACTTGGCTGCGATTTCCTCGCCCAGCCCTTCGATCTCAAGCAACTCCTTGCCGATATAGTCGCGATAGGCGAGTTCGCTGACCATGCGCACGCCATGCACCAGCACCACTTGTTCAAAACGCTCGTAGGTATCCGGATCGCGGATGATGCTCATGAACGGCGCCAGACCGGTTCCGCTACCAAACAGAAACAGGCGCTTGGCCGGAAGGAGGTCCGAAATGACGAGCGTGCCGGTAGGTTTGCGGCCCACCAGGACATCATCGCCGACCTTCAGATTTTGAAGATGCTTGGTCAGCGCGCCGTCCTGTACCTTGATCGACAGGAATTCGAGATGTTCTTCCCACGACGGACTGGCGATACTGTAAGCCCGCATCAGCGGTTTGCCATCAATCGGCAAGCCGATCATCACAAAGTGGCCGCTTTCGAAACGGAAGCTTGGCTCGCGGGTGGTGGTGAAGGAAAACAACGTGTCGTTCCAGTGATGAACACTCAGCACGCGACAGGTTTCAAAGGCAGCCATAAGATCGATACATCCCCTATTAAGAATATTGTGGCGCGAATGACGCGCCCTCTCGACCCATCTTTCGGGTGAAAGGAAAAAAGGCGTATTTTACTAGAGAAGAGATGCACATCCGAAATGTGCGGGCTCGCGCGCGACATGCGCAGAAGGGGACGGGCGGCGGCAGCAAAAAATCCGTGACGACACGCAAGAGGTTTTGGCCAAAGCGGCTAGCCGACGCAAGACACCCTTCTTTTCCCGGCTGGCCTCCCCCTTTTCAAGGGCGAGCGGCGTCAGTCGCGCTTCTTCCGGCGTGGCGGGGGCGCGTGTGGCTTTTCGCGGTAGTCGGCCAGCAGTCGCGCACAGTCGACATCATCGGTGCGGCCGGGGTTGATCAGCGGGATGATCGCCGCCAGCGGCGACAGCACCCCAAGCGCGATCGCACCTCCGGCCTTGGCGGCGATCGCGCCTTTTTGCAGGCCGATGTCGGGATCCTTGAACGTGCCCTTCACATACAGCGGAGAGCGCAGCGAAATGATGCGCAAGCCCTTGGTCTTGGGATGAATGTCCAGGTCCATGACTTCTGTAGACAGATTGATCGTACCGTTGACCGTCACAACGGCGTCCGTCGTATCGAGAACGAAGTACTTCGTCTGCATGACACCGTTTTTCACATCGAAGTCGTTCGCCAGGCAATTCATCTTTACCTGCTTATCGCCAAACACTTTGGAAAACACGGCGTTCGGGATATTCAGGCCGGCCGCTTCCAGGATGAATTTGCTCACGGTCCCCTCGCTCACTGCCGCCTTCAGTTCGCCATTGGCGGAGGCCATCATGGCGGCGATCGAATTGCCGGTGCCCGACAACGACGCGTTCGCGTTGACCTCGCCAATGCTGGCCTGCATGCTTTCGAGCGTCGGAAATAACCGCTTGACCTTCAAACCGCGTGCGGCAGTTTTGATTTGCGCCTGTATCTCCTTGGTTTGACCATTCAGCGAAATGTTGGACGTCAGCTTGCCTCCCGCCACGCCAAAGTTCAACGGCGTCAACGTCAGGACTTTATCCTTCATGTGGATTTCGGTGGCCAGGTCGTCAATCGGCAGCGCTTTATCACGGATGATCTTGCGCCCCGTGAAGCTGACATCGGCATCCAGCGCATCCCAGTGTTGCGTGGAAAACTGCTCGACCGGCAATGCCTTGCCCTCAGGCTGCTTTGCACTCACATCGCGGTTCTTCTTTTTATCGGCATTGCTGTCTGCCTTGACGGTCGGGCCCAGATCCACCAAACGCAACTGATTGGAAACAAGCGTGCCGCGCAGCAGCGGCCGCGGCTTCTGCACCTTATATTCCAGCGTGCCTGACAGATCGCTCTGCCCCACCTTGCCGGTGAACTTCTCATAGGTCCAGTCGCTTCCGCTCGTGTTCAGGCGGCCGATCAGGTGCCCCTTGGTAGCATACGGAGGCGTGTCGGGCAGCAACACGCCAGTCAGGGGATACAGATTGGACATGCTGGAGCCGGCAAGCGAGAGGTTGAGGTCGATAGCGGTGACGGCAGTGGGTTGCGTCACGCTGCCTTCCACGCCAATCGCGTTCTTTCCTATGTGCAGATCGCCCTGGACGGGGAAAACGGCGTGCTTGTCTTTCAGCGACAGGATGCTGCCCGTCTTGCCGCTGCCGGTGATCGGTGCGTGGCGATAGCTGCCCCCCGCCGTGAACTGCAGGCCATAGCCCTTGGGGTCGACGCCATCCATCGTGTGCGCATCGGCCTTCAGGTCGAGTTTGCTATTGGGGTCGAGGTAGCGCAACGCCGCGTTGCGTACCGCGACCTTGCCGAGATCGACATCCCATGCCGAAGGCGGAGCCGGCTCCTCAGGTTTCTTGAAGGTCCAGTTGTTGCGCGCATCGGTGGTTCGTTCGAGATTGAGCAACAGGCCGTCGACATCGAGATCCTGCAGCACCAGCCGCCTGCCAAGCAAGGGCCACGGATTGAACGACACCGCCACCCGCTTCAGGTTGAGCATCTGCGGGCCGGTCTTTGCCCAGTCCGGATTGCTCATCACCACATCCTGCGCGGAAGGACGCGGCCACGGAATCCACGCATGCCAGCCGCCTTCGTCGGCGGACCGCCGCCAGTCAAGCCGCAAATCGCCACGAATTTCGAATACGCGGCCGGTGGCTTCGCTGACGCGCCGGTTGATATAGGGCTTGATACGGTTAAAGTCGAACGTCAGAAGCGCGATGACGATCAACAGCAACAGAAGTAATATGCCGCCCCCGGTAAACAACAGTATTTTTCTTGGTCTTGTCATGTCGAAGCGCCTCGGTGTTCGGAATGAGCGCGCAGGCGCAGCCTGGGCGGGGCAGAGTACGACGCAGATGGGAAGAAGGTACCGCGCGCGCCCTTCGGCGTATGTTCGATTGCGTACGAAGCGGGAGGGGACAAGATGCGTCGTCGCGCAGCGCGCGTGCCGCTGCGCCTGCGAGCGTGGCCGGCCGCGATGGAGCGGCCATGCGGAGGATTTATCTCTTGATCGAGGGCTCGGTCGTCGCAATGCTTTCGTTCTGTTCGATCTTCACGATCTTGCCTTCGGCAATATCGGCGCACACCTGTGTCAACAGACGGATGCCCAGCGGCGCGAGATCGCGCTTCCAGAGCGTTTCAGGCGTATCGCCGGGCAGCACGAAGACGTGCTCCTGCGCGGCAATCGGGCCACCGTCCATTGCCTCGTTCAACCAGTAAACCGTGCCGCCGGTAACCTTGTCACCCATGCGGATGGTCCAGATCACGGCATCCTTGCCACGATGCAGCGGCAGCAACGAGGGGTGATAGCCGATTGCGCCGTAAGTGGTTCGCGCTCGCGTCGGCGCACGCACGAAATCGTGCGAGTGCGCGGTGACGATCAGGTCAACCTGTTCCGGAATCGTATTTTCACTCAGCAAGCCGGATTTCATCCAAGGCACGTCGTTGGCTTCCGCCACGGCTTTCAGACGATCCGTACTCCCCTCGCTGCCGGTGGCAGGAGACGAGACGCCGACAATGCGGTGCCCCGCATTCAGCAAGGCAGTAAAAGCTTCCGCACCGAAGTGCTTTTGTCCACAGATATAGATATTCACGAAATTAGAAATGAGCGGTTGGCCCGTTCAGGGCGATCAGTGCAGCGACCATGGCGTGCCGCAGCGGCAGCGCAATGGAACCACGCAACACCACGCTTGCAAATGTCAGCACGTACACGACACGGCACCCCGTGGCTTCATGCGTGCCGGAGGCGGATGCCATGGGCCGCCTACTCCGCATGCGGGTCGCCCGGCATTTTATATGAATACCGGGGCCATGCGTATTTTGGGTGCGGCAGCGGGCGCGCTTACTCGCCCACGCTGCCGGTCACCGGCAGCACGATGCCCGTGATATAGCTCGAACATACCGGCGAAGCGAGAAACACGTAGGCAGGGGAAAGCTCTTCCGGCTGCGCCGGGCGGCCGTAGGTGGTTTGTGAACCGAACTGCTCGATTTCCTCCGGCCTGGAGCGATCGGCAGGATTCAGCGGCGTCCATACCGGTCCGGGTGCCACCGCGTTGACGCGTATCCCCTGCTCGAGGACGTTTGCCGCCAGCGACATGGTGAAGGCATGGATCGCGCCTTTGGTGGCGGAATAATCGATCAGCTTCTTGCTGCCCTTGAGCCCCGTCACGGACCCGGTATTGATGATCGCTGAGCCACGCTTCAGGTGCGGCAGCGCCGCCTGGGCCATGTGAAAGTAGCCGTAGATATTCGTCTTCATCGTTTCGTCGAAACGCTCCTCCGTGATATCCATCAGCGAATCCGCGTGTTCCTGAAACGCGGCATTGTTGACCAGAATATCCAGCTGCCCAAAAGTCTTCACTACCTTTTTGACCGCCTTGCGACAAAAGCCCGGATCCTTGACATCGCCCGGGATCAGTACGCACTGCCGACCTTCGGCTTCGATGTGGCGCCTGGCTTCCTTTGCGTCGCGCTGCTCGTCGAGATAAATGATGGCCACGTCGGCGCCTTCGCGCGCGAACAGGATGGCGACCGCGCGGCCGATGCCGGAATCGCCGCCGGTGACGATCGCCTTCATGCCCTGCAGCTTGCCGCTGCCCTTGTATCCCGACGCGAGAAACCGCGGCGCAACGTCGAGGTCCGCCTCAAGGCCGGGCTTTTGCAAGTGCTTGCGCGATAGGGGCGGTGCCGGCTGCTCCTTCGCCGCAGTTTGTGCGGCGGGCTTCGATTTCTGCCCACCCTTTGGTTTGGCGGCATCGCGAGCGTCCTGTTCATGCTGGATTTTTCGCTGCCTGTCAGCGACCGCCTTGGGGGATGATGCGCGGCGCAGCTTGCCGGTTGTGGCCATAATCTCTCTCCTTGACTAAAACGACAGGCTTTATGACGCACCGGCGCCGATGTCGTTCCCGCGGCAAGAAACGTTTACTTTGATGCGCGCCTCGCGACAAGCAATGCGCGCAGATCGGGGAAAGCGAGCGGACGGCTGATGAAGTAGCCCTGCCCTTCGTCGCAATCGTTTTCCTTGAGGAATGCAAGATGCGCGGCTGTTTCGATTCCCTCTGCGATGACCTTGATCTTCAGGCCGTGCGCCAGTGCGATAATGGTTTGAGAAATGATCGCGTCGTCCCGGTCCTGATCGCAATGACGGATAAAAGACTGGTCGATTTTCAGCCGGTCGATAGGGAAGCGTTTCAGGTAGGCAAGGCTGGAAAAGCCCGTACCGAAATCGTCCAGCGACAGTTGCACGCCCATTTCATTGAGCCGCCCGAGAATTTCCACCGCTTCGTCGACGTTGTGCATCACCATGCTTTCCGTCACCTCCAGTTCGAGATGCGACGGTTCGATACCGGTGCTGGCAAGAATGTCCCGCACGCTCTCGACAAACCCGCTCTGACTCAGCTGTCGCGCCGACAGGTTGACCGCGACACGCATCGGACCGAAACCCTCTTCCAGCAGTTCCAGGCTTTGCCTGCAGGCAGTCTCCAGAACCCATTGTCCGATCGGAATGATGAGGCCATTGCATTCGGCGACGGGAATGAACTCCATGGGGGGAATGAATCCGCGCTTAGGATGATTCCAGCGGATCAGTGCCTCCATACCGATGATGCGTCCGGTTCGCATGTCAATCTGCGGCTGGTAATTGAGCGTGAACTCGTCGTTTTCCAGCGCATGCCAGAGATCGCTCTCCAGCAACAGGCGATCTCCCGCCTTCGCATTCATTTCCTTTGCGTAGAACTGAAAATTGTTGCGCCCGCTGGATTTGGCGCGATACATCGCCACGTCCGCATTGGCCAGCAGGGACTCCGCATCTTCGCCATCGTCCGGGAAGCGTGCCAGTCCCATGCTGCACGTCACGACCAGCGCCTTGCCGCGGATCAACACGGGATGCGCCATTTCTTCCTGGATGCGCTTCATGATCTGCAGGTTGGCGTCTTCCAAATTCTGGTCGATGAGCACCAGTACGAATTCGTCTCCACCGATGCGGCCCACCGTGTCGCCGTCCCGCACGCAAACGCGCAAGCGTTCGGCCACCGCGACAATCAACTCGTCTCCCGCGCTATGCCCCATGCTGTCGTTGATCAGCTTGAAGTTATTGATATCGATAAAGACGACCGTCAACAGATGGCCATAGCGTCGCGCCTGACTTAAGGCCTGCTGTGTACGTTCATGCAAAAGATTGCGATTGGCGAGTCCGGTCAATGCATCGTAATTGGCCTGGCGTTCCAGGTCTTCCTGATAGCGCCGGATTTGCGTGACGTCGTACAACACACCGACAAAGTAGCGTACCACTTCATTTTGCCCGTCGGTCACCGGTGCGATATACAACTCGTTCAGAAACAGGCTGCCGTCCTTCCGATAATTGCGCAGCAGTACGCTGACGGGGCACTTTTCGCGAATGGCATCGCGGATCTTCTGTAACTCCGGCTGGTCGCGATCTTCTCCCTGAAGAAAATTGCAGTTTCGTCCGATCGCTTCATCGCTGCGATATCCGGTGATGGATTCAAACGCACCATTGACATAGATAAGTGGCTGGTTGCGCGCGCCGGCATCGACAATCACGATCGGATTCACGCTTGCCTCGATCGCCCGGTTGCGCAACGCGAGCGCGTGCTGCGCCTTCATCAGTTCGGTGATATTGATCGAGATACCGCCGATATGCGTGACGTTATTCTCGCTGTCCACCAGCGGGAAGCGAGTTGACAACCAGTAGGTGTCGCCGGAAGGCGACGGCATTTTTTCCACGCCCTGCATGGACTTTGCGCCAGCCAGAACATCTTCGTCCAGCTTGCGAAACTCATGCAGCGCCGCGGCGGGCACGAGTTCCGAATCAAGCTTGCCGATCGATCCGCCGACCTCCACATTCAGCGCCTTGTCCAGTCCCTGGCTGGCGAAGACGAAACGACCGCTGACATCCTTGATGAATGCGGCACCCGACAGATTTTCCATGAAGGTGCGGAACATGCGATTGCTGCTTTGCAGTTCCGCTTCCACGCGCCGACGCGCTTCGCGCTGCTCGACCCGCTCCATCGCGCTCATGACGGCGCTCGGCAAACGCGAAAGATTGGTTTTGATGACGTAGTCGTTGGCGCCCAGCTTGAGGGATTCGATCGCCAGTTCCTCACCGATCCGTCCCGAGACGAAAATGAATGGCAGGTCGGGCCGAACTTCGCGTACCACCTTGAGCGCGGACAAGCCATCGAAATGCGGCATGGAAAAGTCCGACAACACGATGTCCGGCGCAAAACGCTCCAGTTGCGTGCGCAGCTCGTGCTCGGTTTCGACGCGCAGACCGCTGTGCCGGATGCCGGAGCGCGTCAGTTCGCGCAACGCAAGCTCGGCATCCGTTTGCGTATCTTCGATGAGAAGAATCTTGAGCATGGAAGACCTCAACTCAACGCGGGCAAGGAATTCTGTTCAAGATCGCCCAGTAAAATCCTGCTTTCGAGACCTCTTCGAAAAACTTGTCCGACTCGACTGGCTTGACGATGTAGCTGTTCACGCCGAGTTCGTAGCAACGAATGATGTCCGGCTCTTCCGCGCTCGATGTCAGCATGATGACCGGAATGACCCTGGTCGCATCGTTGCTCTTGATCTGCTTCAGCACTTCGATCCCGTTCACCTTCGGCATTTTCAGGTCCAGCAGGATCAGGGTTGGATCGGTTCGCCGGCGATCCGCATAATCGCCGGCACAGAACACATAGTCGAGCGCCTCTTGCCCATCCTTTACCCAGGAGATGTTGTTGATCAGGCCGACCTTTTTTAATGCGCGCATCGTCATTTCGGCATCGGTCGCCGTGTCTTCCGCAATCAGGATATGGACGGGCTGCAATTCGTTCATCAGGTGGCCTCTTTTGTGTTTTTGATGGGTAAGCTGAAGTGAAAAACGGCGTACTCGCCGAGCTCGCTTTCCGCCCAGATCCGTCCGCCGTGCCGCACGATCACGCGCTGCGCGATCGCAAGGCCGACGCCGGTGCCGGGAAATTCACTTTCCGTATGCAGGCGCTGGAAGACGCCGAACAGCTTGTTGTAAAAACGCATGTCGAAGCCGACGCCATTGTCGCGAACGCTGTAAATGATTTCGTGCCGCCCCTTTTCCGCGCTGATTTCGACGACCGGCTGCGACCGGTTGCCACTGTACTTGACGGCATTCGCCAACAGATTCATCAGCACTTGGCGCAGCAGCGCGCGGTCTCCCCAAATTGCTGGCAACGCCGACTTCTTCAGCCGCACATCGGCATGGCCTGCAGATACTTCGTTCCACACGTCATCCACGAGCTCATCCATATCCACCATGGACGCGTCGACTGGCTTGCGGCCCATACGCGAGAAAGAAAGCAGATCGTCGATCAATTGCCCCATCTTCTTGCTGCTGGTACGAATTACCGCCAGCAGGCGCAGCCCTTCTTCGTCCAGACGGTCGGCGAAATCTTCTTCGAAGATCCGCGAGTAACCGTCGATTGCACGCAGCGGTGAACGCAGGTCATGCGAAACCGAATAGCTGAAACTTTCCAATTCCTTGTTCGTCAGTTCGAGTTGCGCAGCGCTCATCTCGAGTTCGCGGTTGGTTTTTCGGTGCTGACGGATTTCCCGAAGGACGCCCCCAAAAACCGTCAGCAACAAAGTTACGGCGACGAGATTGCCGATGAGAATCCACCGTTTCGTCAGGCGGGTACCCGTTTCCACCCTTTCTGCGCGCTGGGCGAGCAACGATTCCTCCGTTGCCACCATACGGTCGACCTGAGATCGGATCTGAGCCATCATTTCTCGACCTTCTCCGCCCACCAGCCCGCTGATTTCCGTCTTGTCGACACCTCCCCGTTCTTTGAGGGTGTCGATACCAAGCCGAAGGATGCGCATCTTCTTGGCGATCAGGTCATCGAGCTCTGCAATTGACTGACACTGGGACGGGTTGTCGTTGGCCAGTTCCAGCAGTAACGTTATTTCGTCCGGCAGCCGGGACGCAAGCGAGTCGTACGGTTCCAGGAAACTGGCGTCACCGGTGATCAGATACCCGCGTTGCGAGGCCTCCGCCTCTTGCATGTCTGAGAAAACCCGATTGATTTGCTCGATCAGGAGGTGGGTGTGGTCGACGAGTCGCGCGCCTTCGGCAAACTGAACGGTGCTTCGGTAGGTGACGTAGGAAATGACGACGAGAAGGAGCAGCGCAAAGGCCAGGCCCAGCTTGATGAGCGACTCTTTTTTCACTGCTTGTACGGCTTCCTGTGTCATGGCATTCTTTTTGAAAAGTACGGCCTATTCTATGAACGGCCTTGATGGGCCGTACCAATCGGCGCGGGGCCACCCCAGGCTGCCATCGTCCCTCTATTGATTGGACCATGTCCTTCCCGATTCTAAGTTATAAAACCGGATTCCACTATTGGTCCTCAGAAAACCCGGGGATTTAACGCAAATTTACCAGCTAAATGGCGACTGGATGATTCGAGCGTCGTCGCTTCGCCATTCGCGGCACGTTGTATGCCATTTTCACAAGGGCGTGCCGATGAGTTTTTGCCAACTATAAACATGACAACGCGCTGCGTTGACGCCGTATGTCCTGTCTCTCTGGTTTCCAACCCTGTTGCGGCTAAGGCAATGAGCGTTCAACAAACAAATCAGAGCTGCCTCGATCAGGTGCCTATAATAAAAATCACGATCAGCATCGGAGAGACAGGATGGAAAAACTGAACGTTGCGTTTCACGTGGCGGTACTGACGGTTCCGGACTTCGTCCAGGTCGACGATTTTCCCGCGTGGTTGCGACACGAGGCGTCGGCTATCCAGGATCTGAGTCGTGACAACAGCCTCACAATCGTCCGCCTTTTCCTTGCCACTCGTATCAAGCTTGCGATCCCGCGCAAGAAGCTCGATGCGCTGCTACAGGGAGTAACGGACAATTTTCCCGCCATCTTCCGGATGGAAATGGTCGTGATTGAAGAAGCGCTCGACTGCGATGAAATCGAGATGATCGAATCGGAGGCGGAAGAAGAGCTAGCGGAAATTCTCGAGATGGCCAGCCGCGTTCAGCAGCTGAAAGAAGCGAAAAGCCGATTACATTAGTAAGTACTCAACAGAACATGCAAGCCATCATGGCCGCATCGTCTTCAAGCATGACGAGCAGTGTGACCGCACCGATCAGAAACCAGCTTTGGACATAAGCGAGTGCGTCGCCGCCGCCGAGCCGGCGCGCCACCGGATGCGTCGCCTGCCCGCTCTTTCGGCGCACTTTCGACGACATGAGCGCCGTGGGTGATGCCGGCTTGGTTTCGTTCCAGTTCACTGCTTTTTCCTTGTGCCAGTTGGCCAGCGCCGCCAGCGCTTCGTTGGGATCGAACTGCTTCGTCAAACGATGATCGAACCCGCATCATAAGCCATATGATTGGCCGACTCCCGGCCCATCCTGTTGCCGCAATCAGCAATGCCGGTTTGCCCCCGCGCATCCGCCTGGCCACCTCGCCGCCACTCATTTTTGGCATGCCGATAGCCGGACTTGCGACGTCCCGCGATTCTCGCTCGGCCGCCATCGAGCCTTCGGCTCCGCCATACGCAGGGAGTACACGACCACCCGCCAGCGGCACCATCACGGCAAGGCAATCGACCGCATCGCGATTATCCTCGACCAGGAGGTCCGCTGGCGTGCCTCACCCAACAGTTCGCGATAGGCGTCGTCGATCTGTCGCCCGGATGAGGTTCCCCATTGCGCCGCCGTCGTGCATCCACCAGCGTGTCGCCTGGTCGTTCACCGCAATCCTCTGCTTGAGGCGCTGGATTCGTTTAAGAACACCACGCAACAATCAGGCGATAACGTAAATTTTAGACAAGTATCTGCGCTGTTTTACCCGCCCACCCCATCCCAGGAAAAATGTGGCGCAAAAAAATGACAGCACCGTCTCGCAGTGCGACTGCGTCAAGCACGGCGTTCATCCCTAAGTGGAAAGAGCGGAGAAATGCTGAAGTCCAAATATGGACGGAGAAAAAAGAGGAGGAGGCGAGCCTTGTCTACGGCACTTGCAGGAAATGGCTGTGGCTGCTTCGTTCCCGACCTGACCAGATTGACCATGCCACAATGCGCAGGGGCCCGCCAGTTCGCATTTTACCAGCAACGGGAGAAGACCGTCCCGTTTTGGCACAAATAGTGCGACGGGAAAGGGACGGGACGAGTACGTGGCAAGGATCTGGTGATGCTGCATTAAAGGCCGAGCTGCTGCCAGATCGCATCCACTTTTTTCTTGACCTCGTCGCTCATCTCGATCGGACGCCCCCATTCGCGATCGGTTTCGCCCGGCCATTTGTTGGTGGCGTCAATCCCCATCTTGCTGCCCAGCCCGCTTACCGGCGAAGCAAAATCGAGATAGTCGATCGGCGTGTTGTCGATCAACGTCGTGTCACGGGTCGGGTCCACACGCGTCGTCATGGCCCAGATCACCTCTTTCCAGTCGCGGATGTTCACATCGTCGTCGACGACCACAATGAACTTGGTATACATGAACTGGCGCAGGTAGCTCCATACACCAAGCATCACTCGCTTGGCATGGCCCGGATAGGCCTTCTTCATCTGTACGATCGCCATCCGGTAGCTGCAACCTTCGGGCGGCAAATAGAAGTCCGTAATTTCGGAAAACTGCTTCTGCAGCAGCGGCACGAACACTTCATTCAGCGCAACGCCAAGGACGGCAGGCTCGTCTGGCGGCTTGCCGGTATACGTCGAATGATAGATCGGGTCGCGGCGCATGGTGATCCGATCGATCGTCAAGACTGGAAATTGATCCTGCTCATTGTAATAACCGGTGTGATCCCCGAACGGACCTTCGACGGCATGCTCGTAACCGGATGGATGGGAGGCATCGGGATATATGTGCCCCTCCAGCACGATTTCCGCCGAAGCGGGAACCCGCAGCTCGCTGCCGATGGCCTTTACGAGTTCGGTCCGGCTGCCACGCAGCAGGCCCGCAAACTGGTATTCCGACAAACTGTCCGGCACCGGTGTGACGGCTCCCAGGATGGTGGCAGGATCGGCGCCGAGCGCCACGGCGACCGGGTAAGGCTGCCCCTTGTTCACGATGCCATGCTCTCGAAAGTCCAGCGCCCCACCGCGGTGGGCGAGCCAGCGCATGATGACCTTGTTCCGCCCAAGGACCTGCTGCCGATAAATGCCCAGGTTCTGCCGCTTCTTGTACGGCCCCTTTGTAATGACGAGCCCCCATGTAATCAGCGGCGCCACATCCCCCGGCCAGCAGTGCTGGATCGGCAGACGGGCCAGATCCACATCGGCACCTTCCCATACGATTTCGTGGCAGGGCGCCGAACGCAGCTCCTTCGGCGACATGTCCCACAATGATTTCACCAGCGAGCCGAGGCCCAGCACATCCTTGAAACCCTTGGGCGGCTCCGGCTCCTTCAGCCGCGCCAGCAGATGGCCAATGCGGCGCAGTTCGGTGATATCCGATGCCCCCATTCCCAGCGCCACACGACGTGGCGTGCCGAACAGATTGCCCAGGACGGGAATCTTTTGGCCGGTCGCCTGCTCGAATAGTAGCGCTGGCCCGCCCGCCCGCAGCGTGCGGTCGCAGATCTCCGTCATCTCGAGGTAAGGCGAGACAGGCGTCTGGATGCGTTTCAGTTCGCCGTGCTGTTGCAGTTGGGAAATGAAGTCGCGGAGATCAGAATATTTCATTATTTTCAGCTTTTTTGATAGGAGACCGAAGTTTTTAATGAAAACGGCCAAGTGATTGATTTAACTCGACTTTCCGTAATCGGTGACGAAATTATAAGATTTATAGGTTATGACATTTTATTTTAGTAGTGTTGACTTGATATAAACCGACTCCTACAATTCGCGCAGCTTGAGGGGTAGGTCGTATTTGAACACCAATACGAGCCAAAAAGAAACCTTCGTTTCAATGGGAAGGGGTCCCAATGACTTCACGACGCTTGCTGGTAGAGCGCCGCCCCAACGTTGTTTGCCAACGCCATCATGGCTTTACAAGGCATCCAACCCGACACTTGCCACCGCGCCCGCGGTCAACAAGTGATTTTGCTGATTCACGGCACGTGCAGGGTTCTACCAGAGCTTCTCGTGGAGCCCTCTCCCTGCCGCGTTAATCAAGGAGTACATATGTTACATAGCATGACCACGGCGATGCACAGGGTCGCCAACCAGTCCGCGGGACAAACCATTGCGGGTGCCGTTGCTGTCAGGGGCAATGTACGCCGGATGGCGGCGACCGCGCGGCACGGCCTGACGGTTCTAGGCGTGTTCGCTATTGCGACGCTGGTGATGATGTTTTTCAAACCCGAGCTGGCAGATCGCTTGCAGGCGTTGTCGCCGTTTAGTCCTGCTGTGGCTGCGATCAGCCCCGACTCGCTTCAACTTGGCGGTTTGAGCGAAAACGCCGTTACAGCAACGGCAGTCCCTGCGGTCGGGAGCGATACAGATAAGGTAACCGTCATTACGCGTTCCGCCGCGCCAAGCACGGACCTGCAGCAGCAACGGGTGACGCAATGGCTGTCCAAGCGCTATCGCGTGGCCAACGATGCGACCAATATGCTGGTATCTGCCGCTTATTCGACGGCGCGTGATATCAATTTCGATCCGTTGCTGATTCTGGCCGTGATGGCGATCGAATCACGTTTTAATCCGTTCGCCGAAAGCCCCGTCGGCGCGCAGGGCCTGATGCAGATCATGTCCAAGGTGCACCACGACAAGTTCATGGAAATGGGCGGTCCGCGCTCGGCGCTCAATCCCGTGGTCAATATCAAGGTCGGTGCAATGATCCTTAAGGAGTACGTCAAAAGCGGCGGTTCGATCGAAGCGGGGCTGAAACGATATGTCGGCGCTGCCGATATGGAGAGTGACGACGGGTACGGTGCAAAGGTATTGGGCGAATACGACCGCCTGAAGGCCGTCGCCGCAGGCAAGCGGGTATCGACTTTCGCGCCCATGCTGGGTCGGGCCGCGCCACGCATCGAGCCGCTTCCCAAGCCAATTGATCATACGACGGTGGAAAGCGAGCAGGCTGTACAGCCGGACGCCAAACTGGCAACGATTTGAATCCATGATGCGGAAAAACGAAAGGAGCCGACCGGCTCCTTTTTTATTGCCGTGGGCATTCACCGCCGACACAGGAAGGCGCGCAGCCGCTCTACGGCAATGCTGAGGTTTTCCATCGAGGTCGCGTAGGAAATCCGTATGTGCTGCTGCGTCCTATGCGCGCCAAAATCGCGCCCCGGCACCATGACCACGCCAGCCTCGTTGAGCATCGCGATCGTCAATTTATCCGCGTCATCGGACAGCGCCGAACAGTCAGCGTAGATATAGAAAGCGCCATCCGGCATCACCGGCACCTTGAAACCGAGTTCCTTCAACGCAGGCACGAGGTAGTCGCGGCGCCGCTTGAATTCCCGCCTGCGCGCTTCATAGATGCCCGCCGCTTCGGGAGAAAAACAGGCGAGCGCCGCGTGCTGCGCAATGACCGACGGGCAGATAAACAGGTTTTGCGCCAGTTTTTCGATAGGCGCCGCCAGCTCTGGCGGCACCACAAGCCATCCGAGTCGCCAGCCTGTCATGTTGAAATACTTCGAAAAACTGTTGATGACGACGACGTCCTGGCCCAGCGAAAGTGCAGAAAACGGCTCACCGTCGTAGCGCAGCCCATGGTAGATCTCGTCTACCAGGACGAACCCGCGCTTGGCGCGCACCGTCGCAAGAATATCGCGCAGCTCGCCCGTGGCCATCGATGTCCCGGTCGGGTTCGAGGGCGACGCAAGCAATACGCCACGCGTCTGTGCCGACCAATTTTGCTGCACCATCGCCTCCGACAGCTGAAATCGGTGCTCGGCCCCGGTCACGATCAATTTCGCCACGCCATCAAAGGCCGCGACAAAGTGGCGGTTGCACGGATAGCACGGGTCCGGCATCAGGACTTCGGCGCCCTTCTCCACCAGTGCCGCGCACGCGAGCAGCAGTGCCGCCGAGGCCCCCGCAGTGACAATGATGCGCGCCGGAGAAACGTCGACGCCATACGTCAGGCGGTAATGCGCCGCGATGGCCTCTCGCAGTTGCGGCAGCCCGGTCGCCGGTGTGTATTGGAGCCGCCCGGCGTGCAGCGCGCGCGCTGCCGCATCGATTACCGGCTGCGGCGCGGTGAAATCCGGTTCACCGATGCCCATATGAACGATGTGCCGCCCCTGCCGTTCCAGATCGGCCGCCATCTTGGCCAGTTCCATTGCATGGAACGGGGCGATCTGATCAAGTCGCGACGCCAGCTGCGAGAGTTGCGAAGACAAGTCGAATCCTCGAAATGAGAATGCCATTCTGTGGCGCCGGGCGGGCGCACCGGCAGAATGGCATCGGAACGATTAAGTGGCCGGCCAAGCGGCGCGCATCAGTCCTTGCGGCCGGCGTTGACTTCCGTATCGCGCGTGCGCGCCGCAAACTTGTCCAGCACGCCGTTGACGTATTTATGACCATCGATGCCGCCAAAGGACTTGGTCAGCTCAACCGCCTCGTTAATCACCACCTTGTAAGGTATTTCAATGTGATTTTTCAGTTCGTAGGCGCCGATCAACAGTGCCGCGTGCTCAACCGGCGACAGCTGTGAAATGTCGCGATCGATCAGCGGCGCAAGCCCGGCCCTCAGTTCATCAGCCTGCTTCACAGCACCGGCCAGCAGCGCATTGAAGTGTTCGGTGTCCGCCTTGTCAAAACCATGGGCCTGACGGATGTGCGCTTCGATGGTGCGCACCGACTCATGATTCATCAACCATTGATACAAGCCCTGCAGCGCAAACTCGCGCGCGCGATGGCGCGGCGTGCGATTCTTGTTCGGGTTGGCGTGTTCGTTTTTCTGATTCATGATTCGCTTCGTGCGCGCCCGGAACGGAGGGCGCGTCCTTGGGTTGAAGGTGACGCCGGATACGGCTTTGGTTACTGTGTGTCGTCGCCGGCATCAGCCAGCTCCTCCAGCGCGATCGTCAGATTGGCCATCTCGACAGCGACGCGCGCCGCATCGGTACCTTTTTCTGCCATGCGCGCTTCGGCCTGTTCGTCGTTCTCGGTCGTCAGCACGGCATTGGCGATCGGAATACCGGCGTCCAGGCCGACGCGCGTGATGCCCGCACCCGACTCGTTGGATACAAGTTCGAAATGATAGGTCTCGCCGCGAATCACCGCGCCGAGCGCAATCAAGGCGTCGAACTGCATGGTTTCCGCCATTTTTTGCAAGGCAAGCGGGATTTCCAGCGCGCCCGGCACGGTCACGTGCAGGACGTCTTCGTCAATCACGCCGAGATGCTTGAGCTCCGCCAGGCAGGCCGACAGCAGGCCATGGCAGACGTCCTGGTTGAACCGCGCCTGCACGATCCCGATACGCAAGCCCTCGCCGTCCAGATTCATGTCGTAGGTACCGACTGTCATGATGCTTCCTTCTGCGCTGCTGCGCTTTTGCTGAAAATGGATGTTCGTGTACGTCTTGTACGTTAAACGCGATGCAACGGTCAGCTTTGCGGCGTTGCCTGGTAGCCCGCGACTTCCAGATTGAAACCGGCCATCGAAGGCATTTTGCGAGGGTTTGCAAGCAGGCGCATTTTGCCTACCGACAAATCTCTGAGGATCTGCGCACCAATACCGTATGTACGCAGGTCCATGCGCGCAGCCCGCTGTTGCGGTTGCCGGCCCGGGCTGGTCAGGGCAGCAAACTGGGAAAACAGGTCGTCCGCCGATTCTTCACAATTTAGCAGCACCATCACGCCGCGCTCCGCTTGCTGGATCGCGGCCATCGCAGACGCCATGTTCCAGGAGTGCGTAGTCGCTTTCGTTTCCAGCAGATCGAGCACCGATACCGGCTGATGCACTCGCACCAGGGTTTCCTGATCCGGCTGCACCTCTCCGCGCACCAGCGCCAGATGGGCGCCACCGCTCGGTTTGTCGCGATACAGCACTGCCTTGAACGAACCGTGTACCGTTTCCATCGTACGCTCGCCGATGCGGTCGACAAAACATTCGTTCTGGCTGCGATAGTGGATCAGGTCGGCAATGGTGCCGATTTTCAGTCCGTGCTGGTGCGCGAACTCGATCAGATCGGGCAGCCGCGCCATGGTGCCGTCGTCCTTCATGATTTCGCAGATCACGGCGGCTGGCGTCAGGCCGGCAAGCTCTGCGAAGTCGCAACCTGCCTCCGTATGACCGGCACGCACCAGCACGCCGCCCTTTTGCGCCTTCAAAGGGAAGATATGGCCGGGCTGCACAATGTCCGACGGCCGCGCGTTCTTTGCCACCGCAGTCTGCACGGTGCGGGCGCGATCCGCTGCCGAGATACCTGTCGTCACGCCTTCGGCTGCCTCGATCGACACCGTGAATGCCGTGCCGTACGAGGTGCCATTGCGCGATGTCATCATCGCCAGCGCCAGCTGCTCGCAGCGTTCTTCCGTCAGTGTCAGGCAGATCAGCCCACGGCCAAACCGTGCCATGAAGTTGATCGCTTCGGGTGTCACGAATTCGGCCGCCAGCACGAGGTCGCCCTCGTTTTCGCGATCTTCTTCATCGACGAGAATGACCATGCGACCAGCGCGCAGCTCGGTGATGATTTCTTGGGTGCTTGAGATAGACATAGGATATTTCGCAGTGGGCCCGCTATTTTAAAGGATTTGCGGGTACTGCCCGAGGAATTCGGTCCGCTTGCGGCAGGCTAGTGAAGCGCGGCGTTCAGTTCGTCCAGCTGGATCGGCTTGACCAGGTGCACGTTGAACCCGGCGGCAAGGGCCCGCGCCCTATCCGTTTCCAGACCGTAGCCGGTCAAGGCGATCAGACGCGCTTCGCGGGTATCGGGGTTCGCTCGCAACTCTCGGGCGACCTGGTAGCCGTCTATGCCAGGCAGCCCGATATCGATCAGGATCAGCTCGGGACGGTGCATGCCCGCCACGATCAGCCCATCCGCACCATCGGACGCCTGATAGACGGTGTGCCCCTGGGCCAGCAGCATTGCGCACATCATTTCGCGGGCGTCGTGGTTGTCTTCGATCAGCAGCACGCGGTAAGTCGGTTTCGGTCCATCTTCATGCGCCACTGATGGCGGCGGCTCGACGTACGTTTGACAAGGAAACCCAACTTTGAAGGTGCTGCCCTTGCCGTTGCCGGCACTGGCGGCAGTGATCGTGCCGCCATGCAGCTCAACCAACTGTTTGACGAGCGCGAGGCCAATGCCGAGACCGCCCTTGGTCCGGTCGAGCGAGATATCGCCTTGTACAAAAACATCGAACACTCGCGGCAGCAGGTCGGGCGGTATGCCGACACCATTGTCTGCGATGCGCAGCCTGACGTGCTCGCCAACCGCACCCGCGTCGATATCGATCGTGCCACCATCCGGCGTGTACTTCAATGCATTGTCGATCAGGTTGGTCACGATCTGTTCGAGACGCGCAGGGTCGCCATCCAGCCACGCGGATTCGGCATGCAAGTTGACCGTGCGGGACTGCATCCTGCCGGCTGCGGCCATGGTGTCGGCACAGTTTTCAACCAGCTTGCCGAAATCGACCTGTTTGCGTTCCAGCAGAATCTTGCCCGACATGACGCGACCGAGGTCCAGCAGATCGTCCACGATACGGGTCAGGTGCCGCGTCTGCCGGTCCAGGATCAGTTTGGCGCGGCCAAACGCCTCATCGCTGATGCCTTCCATTGCGATCAGCGCTGCGGCACTGGTGATCGCGCTGAGCGGGTTGCGCAGTTCGTGCCCGAGCATAGCGAGAAACTCGTCCTTTGCCTTGTTCTGCTTGACGGCGAGCTTGCGCTGGTTCATTTCGGACTCCAGCCGCTTGTTCGAGCTGATCAGTTCCGCCGTGCGCTGGCGCAGCGTCTGGGTCTGATCGTGCAATTCCATGTTCTTTTTTGCGAGCGCCACGAAGACCGACACCTTCGCCTGCAAAATTTGCGGAATGATCGGTGTAAACAGGTAGTCCGCGGCGCCGTGCTGGTAGCCCTTGAGGCGGTCCATTTCATCCGCCAGAAACGCGGTGACGAAAATGATCGGCACCGAGCTTGACCGTTCACGGGAATGGATTGCCTGCGCCGTCTCGAAGCCGTCCATGCCCGGCATGTTGACGTCCAGCAGAATAACCGCGAAGTCATGCTTGAGCACTTCGCGCAGCGCCTGCTGCCCGGAACTCGCGGTGACCATTTCGCAATCGTTTTGCTGAACCCAGTCCACCAGCAGGCTGGTCAGGGCGATCAGGCTTCCGGAATCATCATTGACGACGAGAATCTTTGGTTTGCTCGGGTGTAACACGATGTTCTCAACGTCTGAAGATGCGAAAGGAAATATTTGTTGTTTTGGGGAACTAGTCCCGGCAAAACAAGGTCGTGCACATCTCATTGATGTTTAAAGAAAACATGCTTGCGGAGCGTAGCAATTGCATATGAGAATGTCAAAAAATTTCTCCGGGGCACAGCAAAAAAAATGAACACCTTGTCCGATCTTTCCGACACGCTGGATCCGCGCGTGCTGCTCGCCGCGCTGGCCGCCCTCAAAAAAGGTGACTTCACGGTGCGCATGCCTTCCGATTTGACCGGCATGTCCGGCAAGATCGCCGACACGCTCAACCAAATCATCGACAACAGCGAGCAGATGGCCAGCAGCATCACGAGCGTCAGCCGCGTTGTCGGCCGCGACGGTCGATTGATGCAGCGCGCGGCGCAACCGCAAGGCGGCGGTGGCTGGGCCACGATCGTCAATTCGGTCAACGCGTTGATCGATGACCTGGTGCGACCGACGACCGAGATGGCGCGCGTCATCGGCGCGGTGGCAAAAGGCGACCTGTCGCAATCGATGGCGCTTGAAGTGGATGGCCGGCCGCTAAAAGGACAGTTCCTGCGCGCGGCAACCACGGCCAACACGATGGTGGACCAGCTCTCCTCTTTCGCATCCGAAGTAACACGGGTGGCGCGCGAGGTCGGTACCGAAGGCAAATTGGGCGGCCAGGCCTATGTGCCAGGCGTGGCGGGCACCTGGAAAGACTTGACCGACTCGGTCAACTCGATGGCAGGCAACCTGACCTCGCAGGTGCGCAACATCGCCGACGTGACGACGGCCGTGGCCAACGGCGACCTGTCGAAAAAGATCACCGTCGACGTGCGCGGCGAAATCCTGCAGCTGAAAGACACCATCAACACCATGGTGGACCAGTTGCGCTCCTTCGCCTCCGAAGTGACGCGCGTCGCGCGTGAGGTGGGCACTGAAGGCAAGCTCGGCGGACAGGCGTACGTGCCGGGTGTCGGCGGCACTTGGAAAGACCTGACCGATAACGTGAACTTCATGGCGTCCAACCTGACCGGCCAGGTGCGTAACATCGCCGACGTGACGACGGCGGTGGCGAACGGCGACTTGTCAAAGAAGATTACCGCCGACGCCAAAGGCGAAATCTTGCAGCTGAAAGACACCATCAACGTGATGGTGGACCAGCTCTCCTCCTTCGCTTCCGAAGTGACGCGCGTGGCGCGCGAGGTGGGCACCGAAGGCAAGCTCGGCGGACAGGCGCAGGTCAAGGGCGTCGCCGGTACCTGGAAGGATTTGACCGACTCGGTCAATTCGATGGCGGGCAACCTGACGGGTCAGGTGCGTAACATTGCCGACGTGACGACAGCGGTGGCGAACGGCGACCTGTCGAAAAAAATTACGGCGGACGCGCAGGGCGAAATTCTCGAACTCAAAAACACCATCAACGTGATGGTGGACCAGTTGTCTTCCTTTGCGTCCGAAGTCACGCGCGTGGCGCGCGAAGTGGGTACCGAAGGCAAGCTCGGCGGCCAGGCGCAGGTGAAAGGCGTCGGCGGCACTTGGAAAGACTTGACCGAAAACGTCAACTCGATGGCGGGCAATCTGACCGGCCAGGTGCGCAACATCGCCGAAGTCACGACCGCGGTGGCGAACGGCGACCTGTCCAAGAAGATCACGGCGGACGCGCAGGGTGAAATTCTCGAACTCAAAAACACCATCAACGTGATGGTGGACCAGCTTTCCTCGTTCGCT
>Ga0366773_1014_pt1 | contig 30485 bp, 29 predicted proteins | sample BONcelHN113001D8_FD_207071 | JGI IMG/M metagenome (GOLD analysis project Ga0366773, IMG submission 207071) | Enriched cells from coal bed in the Powder River Basin, Montana, United States - BONCAT cells N11 rep2 HSBNCT.N11.300.1.D8 ...
CGAGTCCGAGCGGCTCATGATACTGATGTGCCTTGCGCGAAAGCTTCAGGATGTCCTCGATCATGCGGTTCAGGCGCGCCACGTTTTCGGCGACGATGCCCAGCAAGCGTTGTTGCCCCTCGTCCTGGACATCCTCAGCCAATAGCGACGTGGCATGCGAAATGGCGGATAAGGGATTGCGAACTTCATGCGCGATACTGGCCGTCAGGCGTCCCATCGAAGCGAGCTTTAATTGCTGCGCCTGATTTTCAATTTCGGTCACGTCCTGCAGGAACAGAACGATCCGCTCTTCCGGCAGCCCATCTGTTTGCGCACGCGCAAAGCGAAGCTTCAGATGCGTGGCGAGTTCGCGCCGGCCGCCGATGACTGTCGTTCCGCCTTGCAGCGTTGAGCCGTCGTGATGCTTGATCAAGACATAGACCGGTTTCTCCAGCGTTTCGGAGGAATCCGGAAAACCGCCATGCGCCGACTTCCAGTTCGCAAACGCGTCGGCGATCGGCGCCAGCCAGCTGATGGCGGACAGGCGCCCATGCGATGCATCGCCCGCGACCCCCAGCCCGAGCATGCGCGACGCGGCCGGGTTGACCGTCAATATCTTGCCTTTGCGATCCACCACGACAATGCCGTCGCCCATATCTGCAATGATCAGACGATTGATTGCCTGCTGCACATGGAGCGCCTTGCCGCGCTCGATAGCCAGCGTCTCCTGTTTAATCAAGCGGTCAGCGAGTCGGTTGATCGCGTAGATCACGACGAAAAAGGCCGTGCAGTACAGCGCCATCTGCGTCGACGAGATATCCGCACTGGTATTCAACAGGCGGTAACCGTTTTCGGCCAGGAGGACCAGGGTGACCACCGAGACGAAAAACAAGGCGAGAATCAACGGCGCCAGGATCGCGCCACCCGCCAGCGGAAAAAGGAACAGGATCGCCAGGCCCGACTTCAGGCCACCCAGCGAAAAGTAAAGCAGGGAAATAGCCGCAATATCGGCGGTGATCTGCGCCAGCAATTGCATCAGGAACCGGCGGCGCCAGTACAGCGACAGCACAAGAAAGGCCAGCGCCGCAATCTGGTACGCGACGCAGATTTCCCAGTAAAACGCTTCCTGGCCGACCAGGAGCTTGCCGGCGTTGATGCCCAGATAGCCCAGCAGCACGACAACGATGACCGTGCGGGTCAGCGCGAATGTTTGCAGGGTGCGCCAGAAAGTGACGCGCGTATCATCCGCCGGCGAGGCGCGAAGTGAGGCCATCCTCAGCGAAATGTGTGCAGGCGGCGATGCTCGTCGCTGCAAAACGCGGCACCCGATGCATCGACGACTGCTTCGGAAGAAGGGAAATGAATGCCGCAGTGCGCGCAGACCACCATCGGCTCTGGCGCGGAAATCGAGCGGCGACCGGGTGCCGCGGCAGACGCAACCGTTGCTTTTTTCCGCAAGATCCAGATTACCGCGGCGATCAACAGGACCCACAGCAGCAACTTCATGCAAGACTCCGGTGCAACACCACTTCGAACACAAATCGGCTGCCGACATACGCCAGCAGCAGAGTCGTAAAGCCGGTCAGGGCAAAGCTAAGCGCGGTCCTGCCGCGCCAGCCGCGCCATTTGCGCCCCGCCAATAAGACGCCGAACAACAGCCACGACAGCATCGTGAACGTGTTCTTGTGGTCCCACTTGAAGGCCTGACCGAACAACTCCTCTGAAAAAATCACGCCCGACAGTACCGTCAGCGTCAGCAATACGAACCCGAACCCGATCAAGCGAAACAGCAATTTTTCCATCGTCAGCAGCGCGGGCAGACGATCAATGGTCAGTGCGAACCAGCCCGTCTTCCGGGTCGTCGACCGCATGTGAAGCTTGGATTCCTGCAAGGCCATCAGAATCGCGTGGAAAGCGGCAATGGTGAGCGTACTGTAGGCCAGGGTGGCAATCGCAATATGCCATGGAAACAACGCGGAGCGTCCCTGGAGCAGTACGACACTGCCGGGGAAAACGGCCGGCAACATCACCGCCACGGCGGCGCATGGCAACACAAGCACACGGAGACCGTCGAGCGTGAAGTTGCGATTTTCGAGCCAGTAAGCCGCGACCGAGATCCACAGCGTGCACGACAGCATTACCGCAAAGCCGAGCCGCAGTGTATCGACGCCGATCACGTCATTCCAGAGCGCGCCTCCATGCAACAGCCAGCCGGCCAGTGTACCAACCGCAATCGCGGCGCGGCGCTCGGATGGCAGGCAGGCGCTGACTGCATAGCAGAGCGCGGCCAGGGCAAAAAGATAAATGTACATGGCGTTGGAGTTTACACCATGTAACTGTCGCCGCCGCGCGTGGCGAAACGCGACGGCGTACTTGGCGCCAGCCGCGCGCGGCGACTGTTTCCCCCTGCCGCGAGCGGCAGCGAGCAGACCCTGCATCAGCGGCGCATCGGGTAAAATGAGCCCTCTTTTCACCGCCGCATCCTGCGCGGCAGCGAATGCCGAACTCTTCCCGGACATCACCGATTATTCCATGCTCGACAATCTGACCCAGCGGCTGGCCAAGGCCGTCAAAACGATGCGCGGCGAAGCGCGCCTGACCGAATCGAACACGGCCGACATGTTGCGCGAGGTACGCCTCGCCCTGCTTGAAGCCGACGTCGCGCTGCCTGCGGTACGCGAGTTCATCGCGCGCGTGAAGGAAAGGGCGATGGGCGAAGACGTCGTTGGTTCGCTCACGCCCGGTCAGGCTTTGGTCGGCGTTGTGCAGCGGGAACTGGCCGCCATCATGGGAGCCGATCTCGGCCCGGAAGCCTCGCAACTCAATTTCGCCACCCAGCCGCCGGCGGTCATCCTGATGGCCGGCCTACAGGGTGCCGGTAAAACCACCACCGTCGGCAAACTGGCAAAGTATCTGCGCGAGCAGAAAAAGAAAAAAGTGCTGACCGTTTCGACCGACGTCTATCGTCCCGCCGCGATTGGCCAGTTGCAGACCGTAACGGAACAGGTCGGCGCCGATTTCTTCCCCTCTCAGCCAACCGACAAGCCGGTCGACATTGCGCGTGCCGCGGTCGATTATGCCAAGCGCCACTATCACGATGTATTGATCATCGATACCGCGGGCCGGCTCGGTATTGATGAGGCGATGATGCAGGAAATCAGCGCGTTGCACGCCGCGGTCAAGCCAATCGAGACGCTATTTGTAGTTGACGCCATGCTCGGCCAGGACGCCATCAATACGGCCAAGGCCTTCAGCGACGCCTTGCCGTTGACCGGCGTCGTGCTGACCAAACTGGACGGCGACTCGCGCGGTGGCGCGGCCCTCTCGGTACGCCACATCACCGGCAAGCCGATCAAGTTCGCTGGCGTCGCCGAGAAAATGGACGGCCTCGAAGCGTTTGATCCCGCACGTATGGCTGACCGTATCCTCGGCATGGGAGACATCCTGGCGCTGGTGGAAGAGGCGCGCAAGGGCGTCGACATGGACGCGGCGCAGGACCTGGCGCAGAAGATAAAGGGCGGTGGCAAGTTCGACCTGAACGATTTCAAGTCGCAGCTCGCACAGATGAAGAAAATGGGTGGCATGGCCAACCTGATGGACAAGTTGCCGGCACAGATGCAGATGGCGGCGAACGGTGCCAACATGGGCATGGCCGACAAGCAGGTAGCCCGCATGGAGGGCATTATCAACGCGATGACGCCGCAGGAACGTGCCAAGCCGGACCTGATCAAGGCGTCGCGCAAGCGGCGCATCGCGGCTGGCGCCGGCGTTCAGGTGCAGGAAGTCAACCGCATGCTTGCCCAGTTCGAGCAGATGCAGACGATGATGAAGAAGCTCAAGGGCGGCGGCATGATGAAGATGATGCGCGGCATGAAGGGCATGATGCCGGGCATGCGCTGAGCGATTATTCCTTTTGCAAAGCCGGGTGCATGCCCGGCTTTTTTATTGATGCGCCCTGCTCCTGTGCCGCCAGCCCGCCAATGAATGAAGCGTGTTTGGCGACGGCAGCCATAGGGAAAATGCACCGGAGCGCTTCACGAAATGCATCACTTCGCGCGGACCCGACGTGCCCCGAATCGCCTGCCGTATCCCCCTCTGTCGCCGACGTGGCAAGCAGCCTACAAAATAGCGCGGTCAGTGTATAAAAAACACTTGCATAGAGGGAAAATCCCCACCACTATTAGCGGTGCGTGAATTGGCGCAATTTCCCAAACAGTGTGAAGGAGGTTTTACGATGGCAACAGCCAAAAAACCAGCGGCCAAGAAGCCGGCCGCAAAGAAAGCTGCAGCAAAAAAAACGGTGGCAAAAAAAGCTGCTCCAGCCAAAAAGCCGGTAGCGAAAAAAGCCGCTCCTGCTAAAAAAGCTACAGCAAAGAAAACCGTAGCAAAGAAAGCCGCTCCAGCCAAAAAAGCTGCAGCGAAAAAGCCGGCCGCGCCACGCAAGCCAAACGCCGCATTCATGAAGCCGGTTACGCCATCCGCAGTTTTGGCCGCTGTGATTGGTGCGAATCCGGCTCCACGCACGGAAATCACAAAAAAAGTGTGGGACTACATCAAGAAGTTCAAGCTGCAAAACGCAGCCAACAAGCGCATGATCGATGCAGACGACAAGTTGAAAGCAGTCTTTGGCGGCAAGAAGCAAGTGTCGATGTTCGAGATGACCAAACTCATCTCCGGCCACTTGAAATAAGCTTTCCCAGGTGCCAAACAAAAACGCCCGCATCGCGCGGGCGTTTTTGTTTTTACGCCCCGGTCCGGAACGCGAGGAAAGCGCGGCTAGTGTCGAGGCTTGTGCTCCCAGTTCCGCCAGGCTGCCAGCACGGCGTTGGGATATGCCGGACGGCCGCGACTACCGTTGTAGCGACCGAGAGCCAGGAATAGATCGCCTTTCTCCATATCGAGGTACATGCGCAGGATCGAACAGCCAAAGCGCAGGTTGGTCTGCATGTTGAACAGCTTGCGTTTATCACCGTCGCCAATGATGCGCGTCCAGAACGGCATGACCTGCATGTAGCCATGCGCACCCACCGGCGACACCGCGTACTTGCGGAACGCCGATTCAACCTGAATCAGTCCCAGAATCATTTCAGGGTCCAGTCCCGCGCGACGCGCCTCGTACCATACCGTACGCAGAAATTCGATACGCGTCTGCCGATCCGGCAGTCGCTTTGCGAGACGCTCCGACATGTCGCCCAGCCAGCGCAAGTAGTCGAGCCGCTCGTTAATTTCGGCAAACTGGGGAACCGGCGGACTAGGATCGGAAATCGCGCGCGACAGGGCCATACGGACCGAATCGGCGAGCGCCTCTTCCTTCTGGTTGCCGGCATGGGCATTGGCGATGGCGAACGCCAGCAGCAACCCGGCCATGGCAATTCGCAGGCGGGATGTACGCCTCAACATGGAGACGCCGTCATGCATGCCGCTGCGACGAAGAACCTCACCATATGACATTGCGCGCGCCACGACGTCGACCGGTCTTTGGGACCCCTCACGCCGCCAGCCGCGACTGCACAAACGCAAGCATGCCGTCCAGGCCAACTGCGGTGGCAGCCGTCTCGCGGCGCCCTTGATATTCCAGCTTTCCCTCCTTCAGTCCGCGCTCGCCAATCACGATCCGGTGCGGCACGCCGATCAGCTCCCAGTCGGCAAACATGGCCCCCGGACGTTCGCCGCGGTCGTCCAGGATGACATCGACGCCCGCGGTCTGCAGCGCTGCATACAGCTTGTCGGTCTCAGCCTTAACGCTTTCACTGCGGTCGTATCCCATCGGGCACAGGACAACTTCAAATGGCGCCAGCGCAGGCGGCCAGATAATGCCCCTATCGTCGAAATTCTGCTCGATCGCCGCACCGAGTATGCGCGTCACGCCAATACCGTAGCAACCCATCTGCAACAATTGAGGCTTGCCGTTTTCATCGAGAAAAGTGGCCTTCATGTCTTCGGAATAGCGCGTGCCGAGCTGGAACACGTGGCCAACTTCGATGCCGCGCTGAATGGCAAGCACGCCTTTTCCATCGGGCGACGCATCGCCTTCCGCCACATTGCGCAGATCGAACACCGCTGGCTCGGGCAGGTCGCGTCCCCAGTTAGCGCCGCTGAAATGGAAATCCGCTTCATTCGCACCGCAAACGAAATCATGCATGTTGGCGACGGTGCGGTCGACTACCACGTTGACCGGCTTCTTGGTATGCAGCGGGCCGATATAGCCGGGCGGTGTGCCGAACCATTCGACGATTTCCGCCTCGCTGGCGAAACGAAATTCAGCCAACCCCGGCACTTTCGCGGCCTTGACTTCATTCAGTTCATGGTCGCCGCGCAGCAGCAGTAACCACAGCTCCTTGTGGGCCGTACCCTTGCCCTGCGATTCCACCGTCAGCACAACCGACTTCACCGTATGCGACAGCGGAACGTCGAGCAGTGCCGCCACATCTTCACATTTCGTTTTGCCGGGTGTGGCCACTTTCGTCAGCGGCAGGCGCGGCATGCCGCGCTGCGCGAGCGCCGGTATTGCTTCCGCCGCCTCCATGTTGGCGGCGTAGTCGGAAGTGGGGCAGTACGCCAGCGCATCCTCGCCCGTATCCGCAATGACGTGAAATTCATGCGAGCCTGAACCGCCGATGGCGCCGTTATCTGCGGCGACGGCGCGGAACTGCAGCCCGAAACGCGTAAAAATCCGTACGTAAGCGTCGAACATGATCTGATAGGAACGCTCAAGACCCGCGATGTCGCGGTCAAACGAGTATGCATCCTTCATCGTAAACTCGCGCCCCCGCATCAAGCCGAAACGCGGCCGGCGTTCGTCGCGGAATTTTGTCTGGATGTGATAAAAGTTGACCGGCAGCTGGCGGTACGACTTGATCTCGCCGCGTACGATGTCGGTAATTACTTCCTCGGATGTCGGCTGGATTGCAAAGTCACGGCCATGCCTGTCCTTCACGCGCATTAATTCCGGCCCCATTTTGTCCCAGCGTCCGGTCTCCTGCCACAATTCGGCCGGCTGCACCAGCGGCATCAATAATTCGATTGCGCCGGCGCGGTTCATTTCCTCCCGCACGATGGCCTCCACCTTGCGAATCACGCGCAGGCCGATCGGCATGTACGTATAGATGCCCGAACCGAGGCGCTTGATCATACCGGCGCGCATCATCAATTTATGGCTGACGATCTCCGCGTCCGAAGGCGCTTCTTTAAGGGTGGAAATGAAAAAAAGGGATGCGCGCATGACGATGAATTCTTTTTAAAAGAGAGGGTTATAATCGACTCAATTTTAAAGTATTGGCTGGCCGATGCACCCACTGTTCACACAATTGATCAATGCTCCTGTTGCCCGTGCGCGGTTGCCGCGTGATTCGGGCTGCGTCCATGCAGGTCCCTGTTGAATTGAAGGTTCGTCCGCCGCAGAAAGTTTGAGGTGCAACATGCTGGACCGTGAAGGCTTTCGCCCTAACGTCGGCATTATTCTGCTCAATGCCCACAACGAAGTCTGGTGGGGCAAAAGGGTGCGTGAGCATTCCTGGCAGTTTCCGCAGGGCGGCATCAAATTCGGGGAGACGCCCGAGCAGGCCATGTACCGCGAGCTCGAAGAAGAAATCGGCCTGCGTGCCGAACACGTAAAAATCATTGGCCGGACGCGCGACTGGTTGCGTTACGAGGTGCCGGATCACTTCATCAAGCGCGAAATCCGCGGTCACTATCGCGGTCAGAAGCAGATCTGGTTCCTGCTGCGCATGGTAGGGCGTGACTGCGACGTCAATTTGCGCCTGACCGAACACCCGGAGTTCGATGCGTGGCGATGGCATGATTACTGGGTTCCGCTCGATGTCGTAATCGAGTTCAAGCGCGATGTTTATCAACGCGCCCTGCAGGAATTGTCGCGCTTTCTGTCTCGCTCGACCCAGCATGGCCACCATGGCGCGCGCTATCTGCGCCAATCGCATACCTCACGCAAACCGGACGATTCGCCTAGTCAGGAAAAAAAAACATCACATGAATAACTTGTTCGGCATCCGCCGCCTGCACCCTGTTGCTCATTTACGGACCCCGTGGCGCCAACTATGCGTACGCTGCATTGCAGGATGCATTCTCGCGTCCAGCGCCAGTCTCGCGATTGCACAATCGTTTGAGGAAGATTTCGACGATGAAAGCAAACCGTGGCAAGAAATCGCCGTGCAGCTGCCGCCCGCGCCGGTAAGCGACAATCTCCTGCCGTTTTACGTCAGCCCGACCGCGACCCAGCAATTTGCAGTCGACGCCAAGTCCATCAGCGTCGGCGCTGACGGCGTAGTGCGTTACACCCTGGTATCCACCAGCAGGGAGGGCGCACGCAATATCAGTTACGAAGGAATTCGCTGCGCCACGTTCGAGAAAAAAATCTACGCGCTCGGGCAGGACGACGGCAGCTGGGCTCGTTCGCGCCGCAACCAGTGGGACATGATCGTACGCGGGTTTGCCAACCGCCAGCATGCGGCGCTCGCCAAGGATTATTTTTGCGAAAACCAGACGGTGGCGGGGAACGCCGACCAGATCTTGCGGCGGCTGAAGGCCAGGAAGACGTTGATCGACGACCTGACGCACTAGTCATGTACTAGTGCGCGAGAGCATTCAGAGAAGCACGAGATTATCGCGGTGTATCAGTTCGAGCTCTTCGACAAAACCGAGAATGCCCTGAATGTCGCCGGACGGCTTGCGCATGATGCGTCGGGCTTCCGAACTGGCGTAGTTCGTGATGCCGCGCCCGATCGCGCGGCCCGCCTGATCCACGCAGGTGATCACGTCGCCACGGCCGAATTCGCCATTGACTTGAATCACACCAATCGGTAGCAGCGACTTCCCTTCCGCGCTCAATTTCTGCACCGCCCCGGCATCCAGCACAACACTTCCTGCCGTTTGCAGATGATCGGCCATCCATTGCTTGCGGGCGGTGAGTTGAGCGGTCTGCGCAGTCAGTTGCGTACCAATCGTTTCCCCGCATGCGAGTCGGCTCAGCACTTGCTCTTCACGTCCCCAGGCGATGACCGTATGTGCACCCGACAACGCAGCGCGTTTGGCTGCGAGAATCTTGGTCAGCATACCGCCGCGTCCCAGGCTGCTACCGGCGCCGCCGGCCATGGCTTCGAGCGAAGGATCGCCCGCATTCGCATGGTGCACGAATTGCGCTTCGGGATTTTTACGCGGATCGGCGGTAAAAAGTCCCGGCTGATCCGTCAGGATGATCAACGCATCGGCTTCAATCAGGTTGGCAACCAGGGCGCCCAGCGTATCGTTATCGCCAAACTTGATTTCGTCCGTGACCACAGTATCGTTCTCATTGATGATCGGGACCACGCCCAGGCGCAACAAGGTGAAGAGTGTCGAGCGCGCATTCAGATAGCGCTCGCGGTCGGCCAGGTCGGCATGGGTGAGCAGGACCTGGGCCGTCCGAACATCATGCTGACGAAAGCTCGTTTCGTATATCTGCGCCAGGCCCATCTGTCCTACCGCTGCACAAGCCTGCAACTCGTGAATGCCAGTGGGCCGCTTTTCGAAACCAAGCCGCTGCATGCCTTCGGCAATCGCGCCCGAGCTGACCAGCACCACTTCCTTGCCGGCGCTGCGCAATTGCACAATCTGTTCGGCCCACTTGCGGATCGCGTCCGTGTCCAGGCCCCTGCCGTCGTTGGTGACGAGCGACGAACCCACCTTGATGATGATGCGCTTTGCTTGCTGAATGACCGATTGCATGCGGAGTCGTTGCAGTTATCTATTGGTTTGCTTTGCGTAGGAATGAGGATGAAGATGCAGGTGCGTCCCTCATTCCAGCACCTTGAAGCGAGGATCGTCAGCGTCAATCGAATCGATGCCACGCACTTCTTCCGTCATCTGGGGCGTTTCTTCCGTACGCTGCTCGGCTTGCCGCTGCTGCGCCAGATAATCGTAGATCTCGACAATCAAATCCGCGCAACCATCGCGCGTCAGTGCCGAAATTTCGAACACCGGGCCCTTCCAGCCAAAGCGCTTGACGAAATCCTTGACGCGCCTGTCACGCTCGCCCTCGGGCACCATGTCCAGTTTGTTCAACACCAGCCAGCGCGGCTTGTCGAAGAGCGACTCGTCGTATTTCTTGAGTTCCTTGACGATCGCTTTGGCCTCTTTCACCGGGTCGACATTGTCGAACGGCGCGAGGTCGACAATATGCAGCAGCAGGCGGGTGCGTTGCAGGTGGCGCAGAAACTGGTGGCCGAGGCCGGCGCCTTCGGACGCGCCTTCGATCAAGCCGGGAATGTCGGCGATGACAAAGCTCTTCTCGTGCGAGACGCGGACCACCCCGAGATTCGGATGCAGCGTGGTGAAAGGATAGTCGGCGATCTTTGGCTTGGCGTTCGATACCGCGGTGATAAACGTGGATTTCCCCGCATTCGGCATGCCGAGCAGACCGACGTCCGCCAGCACTTTCAGTTCGAGTCGCAATTCGCGGCGCTCGCCCTCCTTGCCTTCGGTTTTTTGACGCGGAGCACGATTCGTCGAGGATTTGAAATGGATGTTACCCCACCCGCCCTCACCGCCCTTGGCGATCAACACCTGTTGTCCGTGTTCGGTCAGATCAGCGACGATTTCGCCGTCATTGTGATCGATGATCAGCGTGCCAACCGGCATGCGCAGGAAAATGTCGTCGGCGCCCTTGCCGTAGCAGTCCGATCCACGCCCATTTTCGCCATCCTTGGCCTTATGGATCTTTGAATAGCGAAAGTCGACCAGTGTGTTGATATTACGATCGGCCACGGCCCAGATGCTGCCGCCCTTGCCGCCGTCGCCGCCATCCGGGCCGCCAAACGGCCTGAACTTTTCGCGGCAAAAAGAGGCAACGCCGTTGCCGCCATCGCCGGCAATGACCTCGATTTTTGCTTCGTCGATAAATTTCATGTTTGCCGCCTGAAAACTAAAAAGGCCCTACCATGGGCAGAGCCTTTTGATGGAAGGCTTTCGCCTTGCACGCGCGCACGCTGCGCGCTTGTTATTTAAGCAGCGACAACGGTCACGTAATGACGCTTCAGTGCGCCCTTGGTAACAAACGCAACCTTGCCGTCGGTCAGCGCAAACAAGGTGTGGTCCTTGCCGATGCCAACGTTTTCGCCCGGATGCATCTTGGTCCCGCGCTGACGAACGATGATGCCGCCCGCGTTGATCGCCTGGCCGCCGTAGACTTTAACGCCCAGTCGTTTCGATTCTGAGTCACGACCATTTCGCGTAGTGCCGCCGCCTTTTTTATGTGCCATTTCTGACTCCTTGTATCTGGTTAGTCCGAATCAGCGGCTTAGCCGTTGATCGAAACGATCTGCAATTCGGTGTAATTTTGACGATGGCCCTGGTGCTTCTGGTAGTGCTTGCGACGGCGCATCTTGAAAATCTTGACCTTGTCGTGACGACCGTGGGAGACAACCGTGGCAAGGACCGTAGCACCGGAGACCAATGGCGCACCAAACTTAATGGTGTCACCGGCACCCAAAGCGAGTACCTGATCGAGGGTGATTTCGGATCCAATGTCTGCCGGTATCTGTTCTACTTTAAATTTTTCGCCAGCAGCAACTTTGTATTGTTTGCCGCCGGTTTTTATGACCGCGTACATGTGAAACCTCATCAATTGATTGAAAAGAACCTTTTCACGCGCCCAAATCCAGCAGGAATCACGGAAAACCCCAAATTATACATGGACTTACCATGAGCGTCAAAATGATTATGGAGAGCGAACGAGGCTTCAGACGGTCCAGCGTGCCTGCACCAAACGAGGACGATGCGCCGTTTTGGCGATTTGTCATCGTATAATTCCGTTCGCCGCCTCGTTCCACCCCGTACACCCAACAATAATTGTCAGGCTTATCTTGAGTTCCGCTCCTGCCGCTGCAAGCCATTCCCTTACCGAACCGATTTCCGCCGACATGCAGGCGGTCGATAGCGTTATTCGTCAGAAATTGCGGTCGGAAGTCGCGCTGGTCAATCAGATTGCCGACTATATCATTAGCGCCGGCGGTAAGCGGATACGTCCCGTACTGGTGCTGCTGATGGCGAATGCCTACCGCTACCGCGGTGCGGCGCACCATGAACTGGCGGCTGTCATCGAGTTCATTCACACCGCGACGCTGCTGCACGACGATGTCGTGGATGAGTCCTCACTTCGCCGCGGTCGCCAGACGGCCAACGCATTGTTCGGCAACGCGGCATCGGTACTGGTGGGCGACTTTTTGTACTCTCGCGCTTTCCAGATGATGGTGTCGGTGGGCGATATCCGCGTCATGCAGATTCTGGCGGACGCCACGAACGTCATCGCGGAAGGCGAAGTACTGCAGTTGCTCAACATGCATGACCCCGAGGTGTCGGAGGAACGCTACACGCAGGTAATCCGCTCCAAGACCGCCAAGCTGTTCGAAGCTGCAGCCCAACTCGGCGCGCTGATTGCCGGGGCCGACGATGCGGCGATCGAGGCAGCTGCCGAATACGGGCGCTCGCTGGGTACCGCTTTCCAACTGATCGACGACGTGCTCGATTATTCGGGGCAGGCGGAAGACATCGGCAAAAACGTAGGCGACGACCTGCGTGAAGGCAAGGCCACGCTGCCACTGATTTACCTGATGGAGCACGGAACCGCCGCGCAACGCGAACTGGTGCGCAGCTGCATCGAGAATGGCGATGAGCAGCACTTCGATGCGGTACTGGCCGCCGTCACGGCTTCGGGCGCGCTGGCCTACACCAAGAAAAAGGCGGAAGACGCGGCAGCACGTGCGGCCGCCTCGCTGGCGTCATTGCCCGACAGCGCATTCAAAGAAGCGCTCCTCGCATTGAGCGCGTTCGCCGTGCACCGAAATCACTAGTCGTAGGCCAACGTATCGACGAAGCGTTGCAATTCTTCTGCAAAAAGTAACAATCTGGGCGCGCAGCTTTACAAAATAGATGCCCCGAGGCATTATCTAACGCACCGTCGACGATCCAGTCGACTTTTCGGTGTCCATCCATGGCGGCAGTTCTCCCCAGTTCGGCGTCAAACAGCGCGATGTCCGGCCTCGCACGGGCCCTGCTTCAGGCGGGTCGCCTGACGCCGCAGCAGGCCGATGCCGTGACGCGGCAGGCAGCCAACGACAGGATCGCATTCATCGACGCACTCCTGATGACGGACGCAATCACTCCCGCCAGCCTGGCGGCATTCTGCTCCGACACCTTTGGCTACCCGATGCTCGACATCGGCGCATTCAACCTTGCCCTGCTGCCGGAAAAAGTCGTCGATATCAAATTGATGCAGAGCCAGCGCGTGGTTGCGCTGGCCAAACGCGGCAACAAGGTATCGGTCGCCATCTCCGACCCCACCAATTCACAGGCCCTCGACCAGATCAAGTTCCAGACGGAACTCACCGTCGAACCGATCATCGTCGATCATCGCAGCCTTCTGAAACTGCTCGAAAAACTGGGCCAAAGCGCCGAGCAAGATCTCAATGAACTGATCGGCGACGACCTCGAAAACATTGACTTCGCGGAAGACGAACTGGCGGCACCTGCGGATGGCGCGGCGCAAGACATCGACGACGCCCCGGTTGTCAAGTTCCTGCAAAAGATCCTGATCGATGCCATCAATATGGGAGCGTCGGACCTGCACTTTGAGCCATTCGAAAAATTCTATCGGATTCGCTTCCGGGTCGACGGCGTGCTGCGCGACATCGCGCAACCGCCGTTGGCAATCAAGGAAAAGCTGGCGTCCCGTATCAAAGTCATTTCGAAGCTGGACATTTCTGAAAAACGCGTACCGCAGGACGGCCGGATGAAGCTGGTCATGTCCAAATCGCGCTCGATCGATTTTCGTGTCAGCACGCTGCCCACGCTGTTCGGCGAAAAAATCGTGATGCGTATTCTGGACGGCTCCCAAGCGCAGATGGGCATTGAAGCACTCGGCTACGACCCGGATCAAAAGGAGCTACTGCTGGACGCGATCCAGCGCCCGTACGGCATGGTGTTGGTCACCGGCCCGACAGGCTCGGGCAAGACCGTGTCGCTCTACACCTGCCTGAATATCCTCAACAAACCCGGCATCAATATTTCAACTGCAGAAGATCCGGCGGAGATCAACCTGCCAGGCGTCAACCAGGTCAACGTCAATGACCGCGCTGGCCTCACCTTCCCGGTCGCGCTGAAGGCTTTCCTGCGACAGGATCCGGACATCATCATGGTGGGCGAGATCCGCGATCTCGAAACCGCAGACATCGCCATCAAGGCGGCGCAGACCGGCCACATGGTGTTTTCCACGCTGCATACCAATGACGCGCCGGCCACTCTGACGCGCCTGATGAACATGGGCGTCGCCCCTTTCAATATCGCTTCCTCGGTCATCCTGATTACCGCGCAGCGTCTGGCGCGCCGCCTGTGTACATGCAAGCAGACCACCGTCATCCCGGACGAAGCGTTGCTGGAAGCAGGCTTCAAGGACGAGGATCTGGACGGCACCTGGCTACCGTACAAGCCCGTCGGATGCGAGCGCTGCAACGGCAGCGGGTACAAAGGCCGCGTCGGCATCTACCAGATCATGCCGATCAGCGAAGAAATCGAACGCATCATCCTGAATCACGGTACGGCACTGGAAATTGAAGAGCAGGCTAAAAAGGACGGTGTACGAACGCTGCGTGAATCCGGTTTGATGAAGGTCAAGCAGGGATTGACCAGTCTGGAAGAGATTCTCGGCTGCACCAACATATAAAAAAAGAGGCACAAGCATGGCAACATCGGTACGCAAGGCGGGAGGCGCGGGTCTGGCCAAGGAAGCCGTTTTTGCCTGGGAGGGCAGAGACAAGAGCGGCAAGGTGGTGCGCGGAGAATTGCGGGCGAATGGCGAAGCCGTCGTCAACGCGACGCTCCGCCGCCAGGGTGTGATTGTTACCAAGGTCAAGAAAAAAACGTACCGCAGCGGCAGGAAGATCAAGGAAAAGGACATCACCCTCTTCACCCGTCAACTCGCCACGATGATGAAAGCGGGCGTGCCGCTGCTGCAGTCTTTCGACATCGTCGCCAAGGGCAACGACAACCCTGCGGTGTCCAAGTTGATCCAGGACATTCGCGCAGATGTGGAAACCGGTACGAGCCTCAACCAGGCGTTCCGCAAATTCCCGCTATATTTCGATGCGCTGTTCTGCAATCTGGTGGGCGCGGGCGAACAGGCCGGTATTCTGGAAGACCTGCTGACGCGCTTGGCGATTTATAAAGAGAAAACGCTGGCGATCAAATCCAAGATCAAGTCGGCCCTGTTCTATCCGATTTCGATTCTCGCCGTCGCGTTTATCGTGACGTCGGTCATCATGATCTGGGTGGTCCCCGCGTTCAAGGAAGTTTTCAAAAGTTTTGGCGCCGATCTGCCCGCACCGACGTTGATGGTGATGGCCATTTCCGACTTCTTCGTCGCCTACTGGTACATCATCTTCGGCCTGCTATTTGCCGGGCTGTATCTGTTCTTCCAGTCGTGGAAACGATCGTTGAAAATGCAGCAAACCATGGATCGGTTATTGCTGAAGTTGCCCATCTTCGGCGCTGTCATCCGCAAAGCGACGATTGCGCGCTGGACGCGCACGCTGGCGACCATGTTCGCCGCCGGTGTGCCGCTGGTGGAGTCACTCGATTCGGTCGGCGGAGCCTCCGGCAATGCGGTCTATCTGGAAGCCACCAAAAGAATTCAGACCGAGGTCGCGACTGGCACCAGCCTCACCGCCGCAATGCAAAACTCGGACGTTTTCCCGAACATGGTGACGCAGATGGTGGCGATTGGCGAAGAGTCCGGTGCGCTCGACAGCATGCTCGGCAAGGTGGCCGATTTCTTTGAGGCAGAAGTGGATGAAGCGGTAGCGTCTCTGTCCAGCCTGATGGAACCGTTGATCATGGTCATTCTCGGCGTGCTGATCGGCGGCCTCGTCATCGCGATGTATTTGCCAATCTTCAAACTGGGTTCCGTGGTCTGATGATGGGCCTTCTGTGGTCGGCACCGGCAGGCAGCGCATTTCCCGCCGCGGTCGCCGGCATCTTCGGCCTGCTGATCGGGAGCTTTCTGAACGTCGTCATTCATCGTCTGCCAAAGATGATGCAGCGCGAGTCAGACAATTATGTCGCGCATGAAAGTGGCAAGCCGCTGCCTCACGCAGACCGCTACGATCTGCTCATGCCGCGCTCGGCCTGCCCGCACTGCGGCCACGCGATCACCGCTGCGGAAAACGTCCCGGTCCTCAGCTATGCGATCCTTGGCGGCAAGTGCAACGGCTGCAAGGCGCCGATTTCGATCCGCTATCCCATGATCGAACTGCTGACAGCCGCATTGTCGGCATACCTGATCTGGCATTTCGGCAGCGGTTTCATGGGCATTACCACGCTCCCATTTGCCTATCTGCTGATTGCGATGACCTTCATCGATGCCGACACGCAGTTGCTGCCCGACGACTTGACGCTACCCCTGCTTTGGCTCGGCCTGCTGGTCAACCTCAATGCGACCTTTGTGCCGCTACATGAAGCCGTAATCGGCGCCGCTGCGGGCTATCTCTCGCTGTGGTCTATCTACTGGCTGTTCAAGCTGACGACCGGCAAGGAAGGCATGGGCTACGGTGACTTCAAGCTGCTGGCCGCGCTTGGCGCGTGGCTGGGCTGGAAAACGCTGCCCGCTATCATCTTGCTGTCATCGCTGGTCGGCGCCGTGGTAGGGATTGGCCTGATTATTCTGGCCAAGCGTGGGCGCAACATTCCGATTCCGTTCGGGCCCTATCTTGCGTTTGCCGGTGTACTCGCCTTGTTTTACGGAAAGCCGCTTGCGCAAATGTACCTGGGGCTTTACTAATCATGGCCGCAGCGCGCGGTGGCTTTTCGGTTGGGCTGAGCGGCGGAATCGGCAGCGGCAAGAGTACCGTTGCGGCACTCTTCGGCGCACGCGGCGCCGCGATTATCGACACCGATCTCATTGCACACCAGCTGACGTCCGCCAACGGACTCGCCATCCCATCCATCCGCGGTACTTTCGGTGACCGCTTCATTGGTGCCAATGGCGCGATGGACAGGGACGCCATGCGCGAGCTCGTATTTGGCAGCCCTGATGCCAAGGCAAGGCTTGAATCGATTCTGCACCCGCTGATCCGGTCCGAAACCGAGCGCGCGGCCCAGCAGGCTGAGGGAAGCTACCCGATCTTCGTGGTCCCGCTTCTGGTCGAGTCGGGCGTATGGAAGTCGCGCGTTTCACGCGTGCTGATCGTTGACTGTCCCGAAGAGGCCCAGATCCGGCGCGTCATGCAGCGTAACGGCTTCCGCGAGGATCAGGTCCGTGCCATCATGGCCACGCAGGTACCACGCGCAGTGCGGCTGGCAGCAGCCGATGACGTCATCGATAATAGCGGTACGGCGCCAGTCCCGCTCGCCACCCAGGTCGACCGGCTCCACCAGCGCTATCTGGCGCTCGCCCGGACCGCATAACCGGCGCACCGGAGTATTGCCGTCGGACTACATCGCCGGGCTCGCCAACCGGCCGATATGTCGCCGCGGCGCGCAACATCGCTCGCATTTGTATTTTGTTGCCGCTTCGTTCAGAATCACACATTACCCGCACCGCCCGGTTCAACTTTGAAGGGATGCCGCTTTGATTGTTTACGAATACCCTTTCAACGAGCGTATTCGCACGTTGTTGCGGTTGGAACACCTGTACGAAAAGTTTGCATTCTTCGTCAGCCATGACCATCCTCAACACCATCATGTCGCCCTCTCGACCATTTTCGAGATGCTGGAAGTTGCCGGTCGCGCCGACCTCAAATCCGATCTGTTACAGGAGCTTGAACGCCAGAAACAGACGCTCCTCGGTTTCAAGGCCAATCCGAATGTCGAACCCGACATGCTGGATGCCGTCCTGTTCGACATCGATCGCGTCAGCACGGCGCTGATCGCCTCGCAAGGCAAGGCCGGTCAGCACATCCGCGAGAACGAATGGCTCATGAGCATACGCGGCCGCACGATCATTCCGGGCGGCGCGTGCGAATTCGACCTGCCGTCGTACCACGCCTGGCAGCAGGATTCGGCAGAACAGCGCCTGTCCGACATTCACCAGTGGTTCACGCCGCTGGCACCGCTGTTCGACGCAATTGGCATGGTGTTGCGCCTGCTGCGCGAATCAGGCCGCGCGGTGAAAATCATCGCGCAGGCGGGCAGCTACCAGCAGATGTTGCAAGGCAAGGCGTATCAGATGCTGCGTCTGAGCATCGACGGAGCCATGGGTGCCATTCCGGAAATTTCGGCCAACAAGTACATGCTGTGGATACGCTTCACTTCGCAGGGCGGCGACATGAAACCCAAAGCGCTGGAAGGCGACGTGCCGTTCGAACTCAGCCTGTGCAACTTCTGAGGACGACCATGGCTGCAATTGTTGATTGCCCGACCTGTGGTGCCAAGGTGGAATGGAAGGAAGAAAACAGGTACCGGCCGTTTTGCTCGCTGCGCTGCAAGCAGCTTGATCTCGGCGCATGGGCGGAAGAAAAATACGTGATCCCGGTCGCCAATCCCCTGGACGACACCGACGACGAACCCACGCCGCCCGCGCCCGCTCCTTGAAACAGATCGTCTAGCGAGCGGTCACGGTTCATCTGCGCCGGCATAGCGAAGCCGGTCCAGCCATTCGATCAGCGGCACAGTGGCGGGTAGCAATGGATTGACGGCGACCCGTCCCTGCCAGGCGAAAGCCTGGTTCTCCAGGCTTTGCGCCTCTCCCCGCCACGCGCGGCTGATGTAAAAATGCAGGCGCACATGGGCATGCGGGTAGACGTATTCCATGCCGCACCAAGGCTGCGCTGAGAGCACCTCGACACCGAGTTCCTCGACAAACTCGCGCTTCAACGCGTCCACAATTGATTCGCCCGGCTCGACCTTGCCGCCCGGGAATTCCCAGTAGCCGGCGTACGGCTTGCCACCCGGGCGTTGCCCCAACAGGACGTCACCGTTGGGCCGCATCAGGATGCCGACAGCGACGTCGATCGGTGTGGTCCGCGCAAGGGACGTCTCGCTCACGGGCGCATCCTGCCCGCGTGATCCTTGGCGAATTGCCACGCGACGCGTCCCGACCTCGATCCGCGTTGCAGCGCCCAGCGCAGCGCATCCGGTTTGGCTTCTTCTATCTGGACATCCGTGCAGCCGAAATGCTGCAGCCAATGGGCGACGATATCGAGATAGTCGTCCTGCTTGAACGGGTAAAAGCTGACCCACAGTCCAAAGCGTTCCGATAGCGATATCTTTTCTTCCACCGTTTCGCCGGGATGCAGGTCGCCGTCGTCACTGTGCATATAACTGGCGTTGTCCGACATGCGCTCCGGCAGCAGATGGCGCCGGTTCGAGGTTGCGTAGATCAACACGTTATCGGACTGCGCGGCTACGCTGCCGTCAAGCGCGACCTTCAGTGCCTTGTAGCCGCCCTCGCCTTCCTCGAACGACAAATCGTCGCAAAAGATGATGAAGCGCTCCGGTCTTGCGGCCACCAGATCGACAATGTCCGCCAGGTCGCCGAGGTCTTCCTTGTCCACTTCAATCAGCCGCAGACCCAGTGGGGCATATTGGTTCAGGCAAGCCTTGATCAGCGACGACTTGCCGGTGCCGCGCGCACCGGTCAGCAACACGTTATTCGCCGGCAGCCCTTGCACAAACTGCCTGGTATTCCGTTCGATCTGGTCCTTTTGCGGACCGATATTGTGAAGGTCGTCTAGCGCGATCGGCGACAAATGCCGCACACCCTGCAGATAACCACGGTTGTTCTGCATGCTTGATTTACGCCAGCGGAAGGCAATTCCGGCGTTCCAGTCCGGCGTTGGAACGGCAGCCGGCAACACCGACTCCAGCCGACCAAGCAGCGCTTCTGCACGCGCAAGGAATTGTTCAAGCTGATTCATGATGGATCACAAGAGAGAACGCGCACGTTCGTGCGCCAGTATTTAGGAACGATAATCGGCGTTGATGGTGACGTACTCGTGCGATAAATCGCAGGTCCAGATGGTAGCGACGGCCGCACCGCGGCCAAGCTTGACGCGCACGGTAATCTCGCTGTTCTTCATGACGCGCTGGCCATCCGCTTCCTGGTAATCGGGATTGCGGCCGCCATTTCGTGCGACCCATACATCGTCGAGATACAGGTCCAGCTTGCTCACATCCAGATCGTCAACACCGGCATAACCGATCGCCGCCAGAATGCGGCCGAGGTTCGGATCGGATGCGAAGAAGGCTGTTTTGACCAGCGGCGAATGCGCGATTGAATAGGCGATCTTGCGGCACTCGTCGACGTCACGGCCTTCTTCCACCGTCACGGTGATGAATTTGGTCGCGCCTTCGCCATCGCGTACGATCGCCTGGGCCAGCTGCTGCGCCAGGTCGAGCACAGCATCCAGCAGCAGCTTGTATTCGGCAGAATCGCTCGACGTAATATTGACCGGGGCCGCGCCGGTTGCGATCAGCATGAACGAATCGTTGGTTGATGTATCGCCATCGATCGAGATGCAGTTGAACGAGCGATCCGCGACATACTTCAGCATATCGTCGAGCACGGGCTGTGCGACCTTCGCATCTGTCGCGAGGTAGCCGAGCATGGTTGCCATGTTGGGCTTTATCATGCCGGCGCCCTTGCTGATGCCCGTCAGCGTGACTGTCTGCCCGTTGATCTGGATTTGCCGGGAAGCCGCCTTGGGCTGCGTATCGGTCGTCATGATCGACATGGCCGCGTTGAACCAATTGTCAGTCCGCAGGTTGGCTACGGCTTGCGGCAGACCGGCTTGCAAGCGCTCGACCGGCAACGGCTCGAGGATCACCCCGGTCGAAAACGGCAGGACTTGCGCAGGGTCACATTGCAGCAGGTCGGCGAGTGCCGCGCATGTCGCTCTCGCGTTCGCCAGCCCGCTTTCTCCCGTCCCCGCATTGGCGTTGCCAGTATTGACGACCAGCGCGCGGATCGGCTTGCCCGTCACACGTTTGCCCAGGTGCTCCTTGCAAAGCTGCACCGGCGCCGCACAGAACCGGTTCTTGGTAAACACGCCGGAAACCGTCGCGCTTGCAGCCAGACGCATCACCAGCAAGTCCTTGCGACCGGCCTTGCGAATGCCGGCTTCGGCATGACCGAGCTCAATGCCCGCAACGGCTTTCAAATCGGAAGGAACGGGAACGGGAGAGTTGACGGCCATAGCCAAGCTTTCAGCATAAAATCAAAGCGCTTATTGTAAACATATGTTCAATGGAACGCCGCAACGGCGACTGCGGGGTGGGAGGCCGTGCAATGCAGGCGTCACCGCAGGCGGTTCTTGGCGACGACCAGCCAGGGCCTCATCGGCATTGGAATTACATGTGCCTGCACATCGACGGGTATCAGCGATTCCGATACCGAATTGAACACGTTCCCACCGATCACGCCGGCCCAGCCGGCGTCCGCGTGCACCTCCACTACGAGATCGCAGTGGCCGGCCAGGCCCGGCCGGATTTCTTTCAATGTGGTGGCAGTGTTGTCGCCACGCGGCGCGCAGACAAGATCGCCCGGCGCGATCGATTCGGTGGCGACAGGTCGCAGCACGAAAACCGGATCCGGCAGGTTTTCCCGCTGTTGCAGGAAACTGAGGTAGGTGAAATGCACGTCGCTAGGAGAGAAGTCCTGCGCGCTGACGTTGCCGGCTGCCATCACGTAAGAGATAAACGCTGCTGACCATGCCTGGTTGCAGTCCGCGCCGCTGAGGTCGCGACCGACGGCGCGCCAGTACAGGGCCACACGCCGCACGGCTTCGCCTTCGTCTTCGAGCAAGCCCAGGCGTGGCGCGTACGGGGGCACGCTTCGCATATCGATTTGCTGCCCGCCAAAGAAGGACCATTCAGCCCGCGCAATGTCAATCAATATCTCGCGTGTTGGCGGCGCACTGCTCAAGGGGACAATCGGCGCGACTGCTTCGGTAAGGGAAAACGCATTGTCGCGAACGGCGCACCCCTGCAAGGCGACAATCGCCAGCAGCAGGCTGCCCCGCTTCAGCCATCGAGCCACTTCGTGGCAAAAACCGGGCCGCGGGCGATTCATCGCATCTCTACCCTTCCCGCCAAAGACAACCAGCAAATAAAAAAACGCCAGCTGCACATAACGTACACCTGGCGCTTTGCTCACCCAAGCCGGGACGCAGCACGCGATCAGGCAAGCTTGCCGTGACAATGCTTGTACTTCTTGCCGCTGCCGCAAGGGCAAGGATCGTTGCGCCCAACTTTTGGCAAGGCATTGACCTGCGGTTGCGCTGGTGATGCATCGGGGACAGCGGGCGGCGCGAGCAACTCCTCAGGCGCAGCGTTGGCATCGAAGTCAGCATGCTGGTAGTGCACATTCTCAACATGGGGCTGCGCAAGCCGCTCTTCGGCGGCGTCAATCTCTTCGCGCGACTGGATGCGCACGGTCATGACTATGCGCACGACTTCATCCTTGATCAGGTTCAGCATCTGGCCGAACAGTTCAAACGCTTCACGCTTGTACTCCTGCTTCGGGTTTTGCTGCGCATAACCGCGCAAATGAATACCTTGGCGCAGGTGGTCCAGTGCCGCCAGGTGTTCGCGCCAGTGCGAATCGATCGCCTGCAACATGACGCTGCGTTCAAAGCCGGAGAAGGATTCCCTGCCGACCACCGCAATCTTGGCGACATACGTCGCGTCTGCGGCCGTCAACAGCTTCTCGAGCAATTCGTCATCGGTCGCGTTAGGTGATTCTTCCAGCGCCCTTGCCACGGAAAAATCGAGCTGCCATTCATCGCGCAACGCGGCATCAAGTGCCGACAGTTCCCACTGTTCTTCCATCGACTGCTCAGGAACATAGGTCCGGAACAAATCCGTAAACACACCGTGGCGCAGCGAGCTAATCAACTCGGACACATCCTGCGTTTCGAGGAGTTCGTTACGCTGCTGATAAATCACCTTGCGCTGATCGTTGGCGACGTCGTCGTACTCCAGCAACTGCTTTCGAATGTCGAAGTTGCGGGCTTCCACCTTGCGCTGCGCGGACTCGATGGAACGCGACACGATACCGGCTTCGATCGGCTCGCCCTCCGGCATCTTCAGCCGGTCCATGATGGCACGCACGCGGTCGCCAGCGAAGATACGCAACAAGGCATCGTCCAGCGACAGGTAGAAGCGCGATGATCCCGGATCGCCCTGGCGACCGGAACGGCCGCGCAGCTGATTGTCGACCCGGCGCGACTCGTGGCGCTCGGTACCAATGATGTGCAGGCCTCCCGCAGCAACGACCTTGTCATGCAGCGATTGCCATTCGTCACCGAGCTTTCTTGACTGCTCGGCTTTTTCCAGCTCGCTCAACTGCTCGTTGGCTTCCAGCAGTTGAATCTGCTTGGCGACATTACCGCCAAGGACGATGTCCGTACCGCGACCGGCCATGTTGGTGGCGATCGTGATTGCCTGCGGCCGGCCGGCCTGGGCGATGATCTCCGCTTCGCGCGCGTGCTGCTTGGCGTTCAACACGTTGTGCGGCAGCTTGACCTTGGTCAGAATGCCTGACAGCAGCTCCGAGTTTTCAATCGAGGTGGTGCCGACCAGCACAGGCTGGCCGCGCTGGTAGCAATCCTGGATATCCTTCAGCATTGCGCCGTATTTTTCCTCCGCCGTCTTGTAGACCTGATCCTGCCGGTCCTTGCGCTGGCTGGGGCGGTTCGGCGGGATCACCACGGTTTCCAGATTGTAGATTTCCTGGAATTCGTAGGCTTCCGTATCGGCCGTGCCGGTCATGCCGGCCAGCTTCGCGTACATACGGAAATAGTTCTGGAACGTGATCGACGCCAGCGTCTGGTTCTCGTTCTGGATATTGACGTGTTCCTTCGCTTCGACCGCCTGGTGAAGTCCTTCGGACCAGCGCCGGCCGCTCATCAGACGGCCGGTGAATTCGTCGACAATGACGACTTCGCCGTTTTGAACCACGTAATGCTGGTCCTTGTGATACAGCGTGTGCGCACGCAGCGCTGCGTACAGGTGGTGAATCAGCGTGATATTGGCGGCGTCGTAAAGGGAAGCGCCTTCCGCCAGCAATCCCATGCGCGTCAGGATCTGTTCGGCTTTCTCATGCCCCGCTTCGGTAAGCAGGACCTGATGCGTTTTTTCGTCCTTCGTGTAGTCGCCGGGGACCTCGACCTTGCCTTTGCCGTCCGGCGTTTCATCGCCGATTTGCAGTGTGAGCAGTGGCGGCACTTCGTTGATCTTGCAATACAGGTCCGTATGGTTTTCTGCCTGGCCAGAAATGATCAGCGGCGTGCGCGCCTCGTCGATCAGGATCGAATCGACCTCGTCGACGATGCCGAAAGACAGCGAACGCTGGACGCGATCAGCGGCGTCATACACCATGTTGTCGCGCAGGTAGTCAAAACCGAATTCGTTGTTGGTGCCGTAGGTAATGTCGGCGTTGTAGGCCTGCTGTTTGGCGTCGTGGTCCATGCTCGACAGGTTGCAGCCGGTTGACAGGCCGAGCCAGCCGTACAGCACGCCCATCGATTCCGCATCGCGCTGCGCGAGGTAATCGTTGACCGTAATCACATGCACGCCATTGCCGCTCAAGCCATTGAGATAGGCGGCCAGCGTCGCCATCAGTGTCTTGCCTTCGCCCGTGCCCATTTCGGCGATCTTGCCGTAGTGGAGCGTCATCGCGCCGATCAGCTGCACATCGAAGTGGCGCATCTTCAGCACGCGCTTGCTCGCTTCACGGCACACGGCAAACGCTTCGGGCAACAGGCTGTCCAGAGATTCGCCCTGTGCCAGTCGCGCCTTGAATTCCGGTGTCTTGGCCTGCAAAGCCTCGTCCGTGAGCTGCTCCATCGCCGCTTCAAGGGCGTTGATTTCACGAACGGTCTTTTGATATTGCTTGAGCAACCGCTGATTGCGGCTACCGAAAATCTGGGTCAGTAATGACATGCTTGGATTTCTGGAAAAGGCGCCGCGAACTTGCCTGCATCGCCCGTTTCGATCGTACGGCATCATCGAAAACAAGCGTACACGCGCAGGCCGGACATGGCTAAATTGTGGATTTTATCACGTGCTTCACGGCATATTGGGCTGGCCCGGACCGAAACAAGAGCGGGGCGCGCCGACGGGGCCGCGATCTCAGACTACGAGTTGGCGGGATTGTTCATATCGGCGGAGAAACACTTGCGGCACACGTCATCTGGTGACCAGCGCGGCGAGTTTGGCCTGGCTGGCGCCGGCCGCGAGGAATTTGCGCGGATCCTGCGCCACCCCTCTCACGCGCACCTCGAAGTGAAGATGCGGACCGGTAGAGCGCCCGGTGGTGCCAACGTCCGCGACGTGCTGGCCGCGGCGCACGATATCCCCGACGTGCACCAGAATGCGCGACGTATGCGCATAGCGCGTCGTCAAGTCGTTACCGTGGTCGATCTCGAGCAGGTTGCCGTATTGTGGATGAAACTGCGCCACCGTGACCACGCCGCCCGCAGCGGCGACGATAGGCGTGCCGACCAACGCCGGAAAGTCGATGCCCTCATGCATGGCAGTGCGACCGGTAAACGGGTCGACACGCCAGCCAAAGCTGGAAGAATTGTAAGCGACGTTCACTGGCTGACTGGTTGGCAGCATGCGCGACCGGATTCTACCGGCCATCAGCGTCGATTCGACCACATTCAGGTAGTCGGAACGGTGGTCGAGATCGGCCAGCATCGCGTCGAGCAGTCCCTGAAATTCCGTCATGGTGAGATCGTGTCCAGCGCCGTTACTATCCATGCCGACTTCGGGCCCGCCCCGACCGGGGGTCTCGTGAAAATTGAATTCGGCAGGTGCGACTCCGGCCAGCCCCTGCACGCGTTCCCCGAGCGCATCGAGCCGCATCATCTGGGCCTGCATCTCGCCGAGCTTGCGCGCCATGAGCGCGAGATTCTCTTTGAGGAATATGTCCTTCTTGCTCTCGTCGCTGGTCGCTGCGGAAGCGACCATCCCGCGCAGCGGCGCGGGCAGCACGGCGGCATTGCGAATCATCAAACAAGACAGGAGAAAGCCGCAGACAAGCGACGCGGCTAGAAAGAAAAGTAAAACGAACACGACGTGGCGGCGCGTCAGGGCAATCGACTTGGCGTGCGTGAAGCGAGGGTGCAACAAAATGATCTGCATCGCTACTCCATGGTCTCGTCGTTCGACGACGAGCTGTGATAAGGTCTCATGACGATGCGCCGATCCTCATTCATCCCTTTTCAGCAACCGCCTTCCGCGCCGCAGCCGGCGAAAGGCGCTGCGGATTTCCTGCGCGCGCACGACAAGATGTCGGCCTTGTTGCCTGCCGTGACGCGCATGGCGGCGCTGCAAAAAGATTGCGCAGCGGTCTTGCCCGCCATGTTTGCGCATTGCCACGTGCTGCAGTTCGAAGACAGTCAACTGGTGCTGTCGGTGCCGAACGCCGCACTGGCGACCCGCATGAAACAGCAAACCCCCAAACTACAGGGCGAACTGCTGCAGCGGGGCTGGCAGGTTAACGCAATCCGTTTGAAAGTGCAAGTTGCCAAAATTCCTTCAAAATCAAGCACTTCGAGCAAGCCGGCGTTGTCGCCCAAGGCATTGTCGGCGTTCGAGGAGCTGAGCGCGGCGCTGGACGATTCGCCGCGCAACCGGGCGTTGAAAGCAGCCCTGGCAACCATGATGCAGCACCAACGTCGCCTTAAATAAATCCATCGCCATCCATCTGGCGCCCTGGGCGGCGTTACCTAGTTCAATGCCCATTCGAGCCCGGCCTGGCGCGCATAGTCCGCCGGTGCGGACTCGATCTTTTCAAAAGTGACGACGTCGTACGCGTCTGGCTGCTCCAGCAATGCACGCACCAGCAGGTTATTCAAGGTATGGCCGGACTTGTGGGCGTTGTAGCTTGCAAGCAGCGGGTGACCGATCAGGTACAAATCGCCGATCGCATCGAGAATCTTGTGCCGTACGAACTCATTGTCATAGCGGAGGCCGTCGCTATTCAGGATGCGGTATTCATCCATCACGATCGCGTTTTCAAGCGAACCACCGCGAATCAGGCCGAGCCCTCGCAGCGTTTCCATATCCTGCATGAAGCCGAAGGTGCGCGCCCGTGCCACGTCCTTGACGTAAGACTCCATGCTGAAATCGATTTCAGCCGTCTGCCCGGTGCCGTCGACAGCAGGATGGTTGAATTCGATAAAGAACTTGAGCTTGAAACCCTCGTATGGCTCAAGCCGCGCCCAGATCTCGCGGTCGCCGCTACCTTGGCGCACTTCGACCGCCTTCTTCACGCGAATGAATTTTTTGGGCGCATTCTGTTCCTGCAGGCCTGCTTGCTGAATCAGGAACACAAAAGAGGAAGCGGAACCGTCCATGATCGGCACCTCCTCGGCTGTGAGGTCGACAATCATGTTATCGATGCCCAAACCTGCGCAGGCGGACATCAAGTGCTCGACGGTGGACACTTTCGCGCCCTGCTTGTGCAAGGTCGAGGCCATGCGGGTATCGCCGACATCGGTAGCGCGCGCCGGCAGGTCGACGACGGGATCGAGATCGAGCCGACGAAAAACAATGCCGGTGTCGACCGGAGCGGGATGCAGCGTCAATTCAACCTTGGTCCCGGAGTGCAGACCAACGCCGGTGGACCTGACAACCTGTTTGATGGTGCGTTGTTTGAGCATGAGCGATTATAGCAATCCGGGATGAGGTTCGGACGAAGCGAAGCAGGTTCCTTGCCGCCAACGCAACAGGCTGATGGTCTTTTTTTGTAACGAGCTGTTTCCGCAACGCCGGATGGCCGCAAATAAAAAGCGGCGCACGCAGCGCCGCTTTTTTCTTTCGGTTCGGGCGACTTAGACCTGTTCCAGCAGCTTCTCTGCTGTCGAACTTTCCAGATGGCCGCTGTCTTCGACGTTGAGCGCGGTGACCACGCCGTTATCCACCAGCATCGAATAGCGTTGCGAACGCACGCCCAGGCCGCCTTTGGTCAGGTCGAATTCGAGGCCGAGCGCCTTGGTGAAAACGCCGCTGCCGTCGGCGATAAAACGCACTTTGCCGTTGGCTTTTTGGTCGCGTGCCCAGGCGCCCATGACGAACGGGTCATTGACGGAGATACACCAGATCTCATCCACGCCTTTTGCCTTGAACTGGTCAGCCAGCTTGATGTAGCCCGGTGCGTGCTGCTCGGAACAGGTCGGCGTGAAGGCGCCGGGCACCGCGAAGATCGCGATCTTCTTGCCCTTGCTTGCTTCCTGCACCATCACCTTGTTCGGGCCGAGCGAACATCCTTCGGTGGCTACGTCCAGGTATTCTGCGAGCCGCGCATCTGGCAGCTGATCACCAACTTTGATCGTCATGTTGCAAGTCCTCTACGAAGTAAAACGGATAGAACGGCGGTGCCGAGCGGAAAAACGCCGCGCACGGGGCGCGGCGTGAAGACCGAAGTATGCCCTGTTCCGCTTTTTTTTGCAGGCAAGCTGACAATACTGCTTCACGCCGTGCAAGCGGAACAGCTACCCAAACGATCGATCAGTCAGCTTGCTTGCGCAGGAAAGCCGGGATGTCGTAGGTCTCCATACCGTTTTTTTCCAGCGCGCGCACCGTGTCCGACGCCGATTCCCGGCGCCATACGGCTGGTGCCTTCAGTCCATCGAATGCCGGCTGCGCCACGCTGTGGTTTGCACCGGCGTGCATGCCCATATTGGCCATCATCGGCTCGTTGTGCGTGCCGGTGCGCAGCATGGGCGCCTGCACCAGTTGCACGCCTTTGCGAGCGCGGCCCAGGCCCGTTGCCACCACGGTCACGCGGATGTCGTCCCCCATGTCATCGTCATACGCGATGCCCTGCGCGATCGATGCGTCCGGCGCCGCAAATGCACGCACCGTCGCCATCACTTCCTTGATCTCCTTGCCTTTCAGTCCACGGCTTGCCGTGACGTTGACCAGCACACCGCGCGCGCCGGAGAGATCGATGCCGTCCAGCAGCGGCGAAGCGACGGCCTGTTCGGCCGCAATGCGTGCACGATCAACGCCGTGCGCGGTTGCCGTCCCCATCATTGCCTTGCCCTGCTCGCCCATGATGGTCTTGACATCGTTGAAGTCGACGTTGATATGACCCGGCACGTTGATGATTTCCGCAATACCGGCAACGGCATTGTTCAGCACGTCGTCGGCGTGCTGCAACCACTCGATCATCGAATCATCTTCGTAGATCTCTTCCAGCTTTTCGTTCAGGATAATGATCAGGGAGTCGACGTGCTGGCTCAGCGCTTCCAGCCCTTCGTCGGCGATGTCCATGCACTTTTTTCCCTCGTACGAGAACGGCTTGGACACCACCGCAACCGTGAGTGCGCCCTGCTCCTTTGCGATCTGCGCCACGATCGGCGCGGCGCCGGTCCCGGTGCCGCCTCCCATGCCAGCCGCGATAAAGACCATGTGCGCGCCACGCAATGCATCCTCGATGCGCGCACGCGATTCCTCGGCAAGTTGACGACCGACGGCAGGCTTCATGCCGGCTCCCAGACCCGTATCGCCGATCTGGATCACGTTATGCGCCTTGGACTGCTGCAGCGCCTGCGCATCTGTGTTGGCGGCAATGAACTCAACACCGGACACGCCCTTGTTGATCATGTGCTGCACTGCATTGCCACCGGCACCGCCGACGCCAACGACCTTGATCACCGTACCTTGGGAGGCATTTTCAAGCATATCGATTTCCATGACATTTCCTTCATAAAGAGCAGTTCCCAGTTGCTAGACATCACGCGGTGTCACGCCTAGCAACTGCCAACTGCGGTTGAACCAAAAAATAAGAAAAGCAAAACAACAAATTAAAAATTACCGAGAAACCATTCCTTCATGCGGCGCAATAGTGCCGCCGCCGATCCATCCTGACGCGTGACGATGTGTCCACGCAGGTACTGCTTCTTCGCTTCCAGCAACAACCCCAGCACGGTGGCATAACGCGGACTGCGCACCACGTCCGCCAGTTGCCCGCTGTATTCCGGTGTGCCGAGGCGCGCCGGTTTGAGAAAAATGTCCTCGGCCAGTTCCACCATGCCTGGCATCATCGAGGTCCCGCCGGTCAGCACGATGCCCGACGACAGCACTTCTTCGTAACCGGATTCGCGCACGACCTGGTGCACCAGCGAGAACAATTCTTCGATGCGCGGTTCGATCACTGCTGCCAGAGACTGTCGCGACAGCGTGCGGGTTCCGCGATCGCCCAACCCGGGCACCTCCAGCGTTTCGCCCGGATCGGCGAGTACCTGTTTGGCCATCCCGTAGCGCAGCTTGATTTCCTCCGCTTCCGCGGTGGGCGTGCGGACCGCCATCGCGATGTCATTGGTGATCTGGTCGCCGGCAATCGGTATCACGGCTGTGTGCCGTATTGCGCCTTCGGTAAAGATCGCCACGTCCGTGGTGCCACCGCCGATGTCGATCAGTACGACGCCCAGTTCCTTTTCGTCCGGTGTCAGAACCGCATCGGCCGATGCCATCGGCTGCAGGATCAGATCGGACACTTCGAGCCCGCA
>Ga0366773_1016_pt1 | contig 28641 bp, 32 predicted proteins | sample BONcelHN113001D8_FD_207071 | JGI IMG/M metagenome (GOLD analysis project Ga0366773, IMG submission 207071) | Enriched cells from coal bed in the Powder River Basin, Montana, United States - BONCAT cells N11 rep2 HSBNCT.N11.300.1.D8 ...
CGTCATTGTGCGATTTGGCGCCCCATAGCGGATATCATCTACGCTTCGTCGCACGCAGGCCTACTGCCCGCGTATAGACGCTCATTGATCGATCACCCGATTCATCTCGCAAACGCCATGACGCATCATCCCGCGATCCGATTTGCAGCCAGGACCGATACCGGCAAGGTGCGCGGGCACAATGAAGACGCGCTCGCGCTGCAAGAAGCACGTCGTCTTGCGGTACTGGCGGACGGCATGGGCGGCTACAACGCGGGAGAGGTCGCCAGCAGCATCGCGACCAGCGTGTTCAGGGCATGCGTGGAGCAGAGGTTGCAGGCACTGGAGGCGTCTGGCCGTTCGTTAAGCGGCAGGACGCTCGAGCGTCTGCTGGCGGAATCAGTCGACAGCGCCAACGACGAGATACTCGAAACCTCCGTCAGCGAGCCGGAATTCAGCGGCATGGGCACGACGCTGGTCGCCGCGCTGTTTCACCGTAATTGCATCGTGCTGGCGCACGTCGGCGATTCACGCGTATATCGCTTTCGCCGAGGGACGCTGGTCCAGTTGACGCGCGATCATTCGCAACTGCAGGAACAGATTGACGCCGGTCTCGTCAGTCCGGAGTGGGCGCGCTTTGCGCCCAACAAAAACCTGATTACGAGAGCGCTGGGCGTCGCGCCGCAGATCGACGTGGAAACAAGCCATCATCTGGTAGAGGAAGGCGACCTTTACCTGCTCTGCTCCGACGGGCTGTCCGACATGCTGTCCGGCGAAGAGCTGAGCGAACTGCTCGGCAGCGACGCCGACATCGAGACGATATGCGCCGACCTCGTCTTCACCGCCAACAATAATGGTGGCCGCGATAATATTTCGGTCATTTTGGCCAGAGTGGAAACGTTCGAGGCGCAGGCGTGGCCGCTATGGGCGATGCGCTTGCTGACTTGGCTCAAATCCTGCATTGACCAATTTCGGTAGCGTTGTACAGGCCCGGTCATCGCGAGCCCCTTGTGCGGCCGCGCTGGCCGAGCGATCACTGAAGATCAAGAAACCAACATGGCAGTAATTATTCTGGCGAAAGACGGCATTGTCCTGCAGCGCATCCCACTGATTAAAGAGCGGACCACGATCGGCCGCCGCACCTACAACGACATCGTCATCGACGACCCCGACGTCAGTTCCGAACACGCGGTGCTGGTCGCCACGCTGGGCGACATGTTCTTCCAGGACCTCAACAGCACCAATGGCAGCGCCATGAACGGCGAAAAAGTGCAAAGGCTGTTTCTGCAGGATGCCGACGTCCTGGAACTCGGCCGCCATACCATTCAATACCGCGCGTTTGAAGATGCGCTGCCGCTGCGCCGCCCGTCCGGCGCGGCAGAGGCGCGCGGCCGGCCATCGCCGATGTCGACACGCCCCCGGTCGCGCGACGGCGATTCGTCGACGATGTCTTCCGCCTCCATAGAGATTGTGAGCGGGCACCTCAGCGGGCGGAAAATCGCGCTCACCCAGCCGCTGGTCACCATCGGCCGCCCGCACCGGCATGTCGCCGTTCTCGCCAGGGGGGCGAGCGGCTACAGCCTCACCCACGTGGAAGGTCAGTCGCCGCCCCTGGTAAACGGCCAGTCCATCGGCATGGCAACCCGGCCGCTCTCCCACAACGACCTGATCGAACTCGACGGCACGCAGCTGCGCTTTTCGGTCGCAGCCGCCAGTGACGACCACCGCAGATAGCCGCCAATTTTTGGCAAAAAAGCCGCGCGACTGACAAAAAATGGCAAACCACCGCGCCAAAGATTGTTACTTTTAGCGCATTTTCGACGAAAAACCCCGGTTTCGAGCGGGCTCGTCCGCTGGCACAGCCATTGCTCAAGAGAACGTACGGCAGAGAACTGCCCCCAACAGGAGAGATAAATGAAATCGATGAAAATGATGAAGAAAGCACAAAGCGGCTTCACGCTGATCGAACTGATGATCGTTGTGGCGATTATCGGTATTTTGGCGGCGGTGGCGATTCCCGCCTATCAGGACTACACGATTCGCGCGAAAGCGACCGAAGCGTCCGGCTTGATCGCCGCAGCCAAGCAAGCAGTTGCGGAAGCAGCGTCCAATGGCGACATCAGCGCTATCGAGAACAGCACACCAGCTGGTGCTGACGCAATTGGCGTGGCATTGGACACCAAAATTGTCGGGAACTATGTTGAGAAGGTTACGATCGCTGGCGCAAGCTCGACCACGGCCACAATTACTGCAACCTTTAAGCCTGCGGCGGGGAACGTTCCAGCCGCCTTGGGTGGAATGACGATCGTTTGGCTCGGAACAGTAAGTGAAGGTAGTACGGCTTGGACAGTTGATCCTAGCAGCACTCTTGCCGCGAAATATTTGCCGAAGGCGTAACGTCCCATAACCCCTGAAAACCCCGAGTTATTCGGGGTTTTTTCTTTTCTACGCCGTTATCAAAGCTGTCGATAACACTCAGCCGAGAATCTTAGAACGCCCAGCTACCCGATTTCCCCCCCTGTTTTTCAAGCACCCGCACTTCGCTCATCACCATCCCGCGATCCACGGCCTTGCACATATCGTAGATCGTCAATAACCCGATCTGCACGGCGGTCAGCGCTTCCATTTCCACGCCGGTCTTGCCGAAGGTTTCGACCTGCGCGGTGCAGGCCACGCTGGAATCTTCTTCCTTTACATCGAAATCCACCGTCACCCGCGTCAAAGCCAGCGGATGGCACAGCGGGATCAGGTCGCTGGTCTTCTTCGCGGCCATGATGGCGGCGATGCGGGCGATGCCGAGCACGTCGCCTTTCTTTGCGGTGCCGGACTGGATGATGGCCAGGGTTTCCGGTTTCATGCGGATCACGCCGCTGGCGACCGCGATGCGGTGCGTGTCGTCCTTGGCGCCGACGTCGACCATATGCGCCTGGCCGGCCGCGTCGAAATGGGTCAAGCCGTCTGGTTGCTGGGGGTCTTTTGCTGAGGTCATGGCGGGAACGGGTCTGTAGAGGGAACGGGTGCAAACCCAGGCAAGGCTCGGTCGCGAGCGGGTATCATAGCATCGTGAAATTCGAAACACGATCTTCCGCTTCCCATTCCTGCTTTCCATTGATGCTGACGACTGCCGCACGGCGCCTTGTTGCCTTCGCTGTGATGTTCGCCCTATGCGCGACCCAGCTTTTGGTCGCGCCGCGGCTGGTGATGGCGCAATCCTTGCCCAGCCTGGGCGACACCGAGCGCGATTCGCTTTCGCCGCTGCTGGAGCGCAAGCTGGGTGACCGCATCATGCGGACCATCCGCAGCAATCCTGATTATCTCGACGACGCGCCCGTGCAGGAATACCTGAGCAGCGTGGGAAACGATTTGCTGGCCGCCAAGCCGGAGGCGCGCGGCGAGATGCAATATGATTTTTTCTTTTTCGCGGTTCGCGATCCCGTACTCAATGCATTTGCGCTGCCGGGCGGTTACATCGGCGTGCATTCCGGCCTGATTCTGGCCGCGCAGAGCGAGTCGGAACTGGCTTCCGTGCTGGCGCACGAGATCGGCCACGTGGCCCAGCGCCACATTGCGCGCATGCTGGGCAACCAGAAGCAGGACACCATGATTTCGCTGGCGTCGCTGATCCTGGGCGCGCTGGCTGCAAGCGCCAGCCCGGACGCGGGTCTGGGGATCATGATGGGCGGGCAGGGCCTGGCCGTGCAGCGCCAGCTCGATTTCAGCCGCGACGCGGAGCGCGAGGCGGACCGCGTCGGCCTGGATATCCTGCGTCGTGCGGGCTATGAAACCTCCGGCATGGTCAGTTTCTTCGGCCGCCTGCAACAGGCGAGCCGCGCGTATTCGGACGCGGTGCCGCCGTACCTGCGTTCGCATCCGCTGACCACGGAACGGATGGCCGATATCGAGGCGCGCACGCGCCGTTTTCGCTATCGCCAGCATGCGGACAGCATCGATTTTTCATTGATCAAGGCGCGTGTCAGGGTATTGCAGGATTCTTCCCCGCAAGGCTTGCGCGACGCCGCCGAGTATTTCGAACGGCAGTCCATGCAGAATGCGCCCGCTGCCTTGCTTGCTGCGCGCTACGGCGCGGCGCTGGTCGCGCTGCGCCAGGGCGACGCGGCGCGCGCGCAGGCGCGGCTGGACGAGGCACGCGCAATGCTGAAAAAGTCGTTTGCGACGAGTAAAAACGCGGTAATCGACAGCCTGGGGATCGACATCGAAATGGCCGCGCACCAGCCGGAGCAGGCGCTCGCGGCGGCGGATCAGGCGCGCAGCGCGTTTCCTTTTTCTCGCGGCATCGCGCATCAGTATGCCGGGGCGCTGATGGCGGCAGGGCAGGACGCCGCAGCGGTCGGTTATCTGCGCGATCAGGTGCAGCTGTATCGGGATGATCGTTTGCTGTACCGTTTGCTGGCCAAGGCCTATGACGCGCAAGGCATGCAGGCGCAGCAGCATATGGCGCTGGCGGAATATTACGCACTGGGCGGGAGTTTGCCCGCCGCGCTGGACCAGCTATCGATTGCCCGCCGCTGTGGCGACGCGTCGTTTTACGATCAGTCCATCATCGATGGGCGAGAGCGCGAGTTGCGGGCGGAACGCATGGAAGAATTGAAAGAGGAAAAGGGCGGATAGCGCCGTCGCGGTGCGTTCATCGTGCGTTGTCATCGACGCGCGAAGCACGCTGCGCCAATGGCGATCGCACAAAACCAAAGTGCTGCGGCGCAGCGTCTTCCGCGAGATAGTCGACCGCAATCGTCCTGCCTTCCCATCGCAGCTGCAATGTTCCTTTCGCCCCTTCGCCTTGCAGCCACGCCGCCAGTGCATCGTCCGTCAGCGGTTGCCGCGCGAGCGACAGCATCGGCAGCAGGAGCGCCAAATCGCGGTCATCCAGCAATGCAATTTGCGTCGCGCATTGCAGCCACACGCGTCCGTGGTCGCTGAGCCATGCCGCATCCGGCCCTCGCCAGGTCTCGCCCGTATGCAGCCGCAGCCCGCCATCGTGCGCGATCGTGACGACGTAGGGCGCGGCGTCGATCTCCACATAAACGCGTTGCGGTCCGTTCTGGAAGTACCGGCAGCCCGACTCGTCACCGGCGTAATTGCGATTGATAAAGGCGCGCAAGCCCGGCTGCGCGATGCGGTCGCCCGGGCTGTTTTTCCTTTGCGCGGCCTCGTCGCGCATGCGCCAGTCGCCGCGCGCATCCAGCGCGAGCCAGCCGTAGCAGTGCGGAACGTTCGGCCATTTGGCGAGCGCCTTTTTGACTTGCTCGTCCATCAGGTGTTTGAGCGCGATGCCGGGCGGCGCACTACGCCGCGCCCTGCAGAAAGCGCACCATGCGGTGCGGCAGCCAGTTCAGGTGGGCCGGGAACGGGGCGGTGGCAAAGCCGACATGACCGCCTTGCGCAGGAAACTCCAGCGTGACCGCCGGAGCCGCGCGATGCGGCAGGAATTCCTCCGGCAGAAACGGGTCGTTGCGTGCGTTGAGCACCAGCGTGGGAACCGTCACGTCGTCGAGGACGTAGATGGCGCTGGCGCGCTTCCAGTAATCTTCCGTGTTCAAAAAGCCGTGCAGGGGCGCCGTGACGATATTGTCGAAGGTATAGAGATCCCTGGCCGCCAGCATGGCCTTGCGGTCGAACAGGCCGGGGAATTGCAGAAGTTTTTGTTCTGACTTCGCCTTCAGTGTCTGCAGGAAGATGCGCGTGTAAATCAGGTTGAAGCCGCGACCGAGCGCCGTGCCGCCGCCCGCCAGATCGAGCGGCGCGGAGACCGCGCATGCGGCATCGACGAGGGCGGCTTTCTGCTGCGATTCGCCGAGCCAGCGCAGCAAGGCATTGGCGCCCAGCGATACGCCGGTCGCATAAAACTTTGAAGCGCCCTGCGCGCGGACTTGTGGCGCCAGCCGGCGCAGGATCCAGTCGATTTCGGCGGCGTCGCCGGAATGATAAAAACGCGGCGCGAGGTTGATCTCGCCGGAGCAGCCACGGAAATGCACCACCACGCCGGACCAGCCGATGGACGCGATATGCGCCATCAGCGCGCGCGCGTAGTGACTGTGCGACGACCCTTCCAGCCCATGAAACAGCACGATAAAAGGATGGGCCGGCTGGCCATCCACGAAGTCAAGGTCAATGAAGTCCTGGTCTGGCGTGTTCCAGCGTTCGCGCCGATACGCGACGTCCCGCGTGCGGATGAATTTAGCCGGGTAGATGGTCTGCAGATGGCCGCCGGGCAGCCACCAGGGCGCCGCATAATCGCCGGCCGCGCGCGCTTGGTCGGCTTGCATTGCAGCGGGAAGAGGCGGGCAACCGGTCATGGCGCCATGCCGGCTAGCGATCGACGCGATTGCAGCGCGCGCACCGGATAAGGTGTTTCACGAATCCGGCGAGGTGATCAGTGCAGCACATTGCGCGTTGCCATTTCGGGCTCAACCTTGCCAGGTGCAATCGACGCATGGTGCACGACGACGCGCCAGCCGAGCGGTGTCTTGAGATAGACATTGGTGGCAAGGATATGGATGTCGCGCTGTTTGCCTTCCGGTATCGTCACCGATTCGATCAGGTTATGGACCGCGCTCATCATGTTCTGCGATGCGTGCAGCTGCATCGGCCGGATATGCACGCCGCCACGCAGAAAAATTTCTTCCCACGAGGCGCGAATCGCCGCGTAGCCGATCAGGCGGGTGCCATCGGGGTGGATGCAGACGATTTCTTCATCCTCCGCCCATAAGCCCATCAACGCGTCGAGGTCGGCACGCCCGATGGCGTCATAAAACGCCAGTTCGGTGTCGTCCGCCGTGCCGAACGGCTTGCGCTGTCTGGGCATGGTTTTTTCTCAGTGGCCGTGCACGACGGTACCCGGCTTGAGGGCGTAAACCGTACCGCAGTATGGGCACTTCGCCTTGCCGTCATGAGACATTTCCAGAAAAACGCGTGGATGCGAACTCCAGACCGGCATCGCGGAATTAGGGCAAAAGGCGGGCAAGTCCTTGCCGTCCAGTTCGACTGCGTTTTCCAGGTGTGCTGCGTTTGCCATGGTTGATTTCTCCCAGGTGCGTTTTCTAAAAGTCGGTATTGGTGGCGTGCTGGCGGTCCCCTCGGCTCGTCGGCGCGCGGGTCAGACCAGGGTGAGCCAGTGCTTGTATTGCGGCGCCTTGCCGGCCACGGCGTCGAAGAACAGCGTTTGCAGCCGGGTGGTCACCGGACCGCGTTTGCCTTCGCCGATGGTGCGGTTGTCGAGTTCGCGGATGGGCGTTACCTCTGCGGCGGTGCCGGTGAAGAACGCTTCGTCCGCGCAATAGACTTCATCGCGTGTGATGCGTTTTTCGATGATTTCGATGCCCAGGTCCTTGGCAATGGTGACCACGGAGTCGCGCGTGATGCCGTCCAGGCAGGAAGCGAGGTCCGGCGTGTAGATCTTGCCGTTCTTGACGATGAAGACGTTCTCGCCGGACCCTTCCGAGACATAACCTTCCGTGTCCAGCAGCAGCGCTTCATCGTAGCCGTCCGCCAGCGCTTCCTGGTTGGCGAGAATGGAGTTGATGTAATAGCCGCAGGCCTTGGCGCGCACCAGCGACACATTGACGTGATGGCGGGTGAAGGAAGAGGTCTTTACGCGAATGCCCTTGTTGAGGCCGTCTTCACCGAGATACGCACCCCACGGCCAGGCGGCGATCGCGATGTGCGTGCGGTTGCCTTTGGCGGAAATGCCGAGTTTTTCGTCGCCGATCCAGACCAGCGGGCGGATGTAGCAGCTTTCCAGCTTGTTTTCGCGCACCACCTGCAGTTGCGCGCCCATGACCGTTTCGCGGTCGAAAGGAATCTGCAGCTGGAAGATCTTGGCGGAATTGAACAGGCGTTCCGTATGCTCGCGCAGGCGGAAGATGGCGGTGCCCTGGTCCGTTTTGTAGGCGCGCACGCCCTCGAACACGCCCATGCCGTAATGCAGCGTATGGGTCAGCACATGAATCGTCGCGTCGCGCCATTCGACCAGTTCGCCGTCTTTCCAAATTTTTCCGTCGCGGTCGGACATCGACATCACAAAATCTCCAGAGTGTTAAGCAGTCCACGATTTTAGCGGATTCCGGTCCGGTCAATGACGTGAAGTTGCGCGCTGGAACCATCGAAATGCAGGAAGGCATAAAAAAATTGAATTAATTGCAACCAGGCTATTCTAATCGCCAGGGATGCCGCGGTCAGGCAATAACGAGATGTGCAGCCCCGTTGGGCTCGCAGGTCCTCTTCCTTTTCGGCGTCGCTCGGTCTTTCGCTACCTGAAAAGTGTGCTTTAGGCAACATCGGGTGCGTTAAAATGGCGGACTTTCTCAATTCAGATTTCATTGTGAGCACATGCAATTCAACCGATTGAGCGACCTGGTCGCCCAGCATCAACTTCAGGGCAAGCGCGTCTTTATCCGCGCCGATCTCAATGTACCGCAGGACAACCAGGGCAATATCACGGAAGACACGCGCATCAGGGCGTCGGTACCGGCCATCCGACAGGCGGTGCAGGCCGGCGCCGCCGTCATGGTGACCTCGCATCTTGGTCGTCCGACGGAAGGCGAACGCAAGCCGGAGGACACGCTGGCGCCCATCGCCCGGCGCCTCTCGGAATTGCTCGGCATGCCGGTCGCGCTGAAGCAGGACTGGGTGGACGGCGTGGATGTCCAGCCCGGCCAGGTGGTGCTGCTGGAGAACTGCCGTGTCAACAAGGGCGAAAAGAAAAACGACGACGCGCTGGCCAGAAAAATCGCGGCGTTGTGCGATGTCTACGTCAACGACGCCTTCGGCACCGCGCACCGTGCGGAAGCCACCACGCATGGCATTGCGAAATACGCGCCGATCGCCTGCGCCGGGCCGCTGCTGGCAGCGGAACTGGACGCGCTTGGCAAAGCCTTGCATCAGCCGGCCAAGCCGCTGGTCGCCATCGTCGCCGGCTCCAAGGTTTCCACCAAGCTGACGATCCTGAAGACCTTGGCGGAAAAGGTCGACAACCTGATCGTCGGCGGCGGCATCGCCAACACGTTCATGCTGGCGGCCGGCCTCAAGATCGGCAAATCGCTGGCGGAGGCGGATTTGATCGGCGACGCCAGGGCCATCATCGAGATGATGGCCAGGCGCGGCGCATCGGTGCCGATTCCGGTCGATGTCGTCTGTGCCAAGGAATTTTCGCCAACCGCCACGGCAACGGTCAAGAACGTCGCCGATGTTGCGGATGACGACATGATCCTGGACATCGGACCGAAGACAGCCGACATGCTGGCCGGCCAGCTGAAGCAGGCCGGCACCATCGTCTGGAACGGTCCGGTCGGCGTGTTCGAGTTCGACCAGTTCGGCAATGGCACCAGGACGCTGGCGCTGGCCATCGCAGAATCCAGCGCCTTCTCGATTGCGGGCGGGGGCGATACGCTGGCGGCGATCGCGAAATACGATATCGCCGACAGGATTGGCTATATCTCGACAGGCGGCGGGGCATTCCTCGAATTCCTGGAAGGGAAACCCCTGCCTGCGGTCGAGATTCTGCAACAACGCGCAGTGCGCGAAGCGGGCGCCACGTATAACGCGCCGCTGGTATAGCGCACCGTTCCCTTATTCAACTCGATATTCGGAGAAACAACATGCCCCTCGTGTCCATGCGCCAATTGCTCGACCATGCAGCAGAAAACGGCTACGGCCTGCCAGCGTTCAACGTCAATAACCTGGAACAGGTCACCGCCATCATGGAAGCCGCCGACGAAATCGGCGCGCCTGTCATCATGCAAGCCTCGGCCGGTGCGCGCAAATATGCGGGCGAGCCGTTCCTGCGTCACCTGATCCTGGCGGCGATCGAAGCCTATCCGCACATTCCGGTCGTCATGCACCAGGATCACGGGCAGTCGCCGGCGGTCTGCATGGCCGCGATCCGTTCCGGTTTTTCGTCAGTCATGATGGACGGCTCGCTCAACGCCGACGGCAAGTCGGTGGCGAGCTATGAATACAACGTCGAGGTGTCACGCAAGGTCGTGGAGTTCGCGCATGCGATCGGCGTCACGGTGGAAGCCGAGCTGGGCGTGCTCGGTTCGCTCGAAACGATGAAGGGCGACAAGGAAGATGGTCACGGCGCGGAAGGGACGATGACGCGCGAACAGTTGCTGACCGATGTCGAGCAGGCCGCCGACTTCGTCAAGCAGACCCAGTGCGACGCCCTGGCGATCGCAATCGGCACCTCGCACGGCGCCTACAAATTCACCAAGAAGCCGACCGGCGACATCCTGGCCATCGATCGCATCCGCGAAATTCACCAGCGCATTCCGAATACCCATCTGGTGATGCACGGCTCGTCTTCGGTGCCGCAGGAATTGCTGGCCGAGATTCGCCGGTTTGGCGGCGACATGAAAGAAACCTACGGCGTGCCCGTTGAGGAAATCCAGGAAGGGATCAAAAACGGCGTGCGCAAGATCAACATCGACACCGATATCCGGCTGGCGATGACGGGCGCGATTCGTCGTTACCTGTCCGAGAATCCGGGCAAGTTCGATCCGCGCGACTATCTGAAACCGGCCAAGGAGGCGGCCAAGCTGGTGTGCAAGGCGCGCTTTACCGTCTTCGGTTGCGAAGGCCAGGCTGGCAAGATCAAGCCGCTGTCGCTGGATAAAATGGCGGAAAAATACAAAAAAGGCGAACTGGCGCAAATCGTGCAGTAGGACTTAAAACCGGGCGGCAAAACTGCGATAATGCGCAAGTTGCCCGCGGAACACCCTGCGAACGTGCTGTAAACCACGACGGCGATCTACGGATCGCCGTTGATCTTTTATGGAATTGCCATGACCAGTCTGTATCAATCCACCATCATTTCCCTGCCGCTGCTGGGCCGCGGCAAGGTGCGCGACAACTACGCGGTCGGTGACGACAAACTGCTGATCGTCACCACGGATCGCCTGTCCGCATTCGACGTCGTGATGAATGAGCCGATTCCGAAAAAGGGCATGGTACTCAATCAGATGTCCGATTTCTGGTTTGAAAAGCTGAAAGGGATTGTGCCGAATCACCTGACCGGCATCGCGCCCGAAACCGTGGTCGCGCCGAATGAGGCGGACCAGGTCAGGGGCCGTGCGGTCGTGGCAAAACGCCTGCAGCCGATTCTGGTGGAAGCCGTCGTGCGCGGTTACCTGATCGGTTCCGGCTGGGACGATTACAAGCAGAGCGGCGCGGTGTGCGGCGTCAAGCTGCCGGCCGGACTGAAGCAGGCCGAAAAATTGCCCGAGCCGATCTTCACCCCCGCGGCGAAAGCGGATCTCGGCGAGCACGATGAAAACATCACGTTCGAGGAAATGGAAAAGCGCATCGGCAAGGCGCTTGCCGGCAAAATCCGCGACGTCAGTATCAGGCTGTACAAGTCTGCGGCAGACTATGCCGCAACCAGGGGCATCATCATTGCCGATACCAAATTCGAGTTCGGCCTGGACGACCGGGGCACGCTGCACCTGATGGACGAGGTGCTGACCGCCGATTCATCGCGCTTCTGGCCGGCTGATTCGTATGCGACCGGCATTTCGCCACCGTCGTTCGACAAGCAATTCGTGCGCGACTATCTTGAGACGCTGACCGAATGGAAAAAAGTTGCCCCGGCGCCGACGCTGCCTGTCGAGGTCATCGAGAAAACCGGCGCCAAATATCGTGAAGCCCTGACCCGCCTGACCGGTGCAGACCTGAAAGACTGACGACATGACACAAGCGAACAAGCCGCTGGTCGGCGTAGTGATGGGATCGTCCTCGGATTGGGAGGTGATGCAGCATGCAGTCACGATCCTCAACGAGTTTGGCGTTGCGCATGAGGCGCAGGTAATTTCTGCGCATCGCATGCCTGATCAGATGTTCGCTTATGCCGAAGCGGCGCGCGAACGCGGCTTGCGCGCGATCATTGCGGGGGCCGGCGGCGCGGCACATCTGCCCGGCATGATCGCGGCAAAAACCATCGTCCCCGTGCTTGGCGTGCCCGTGCCTTCCAAATACTTGCGCGGCGAGGATTCGCTTCTGTCCATCGTGCAGATGCCGAAGGGCGTGCCGGTCTCGACTTTTGCGATCGGCGAGGCAGGTGCGGTGAACGCGGCGCTGACCGCAGTGGCGATGCTGGCTGCCACCGACGAAAAGCTGGCCGCGCAACTGGAACAGTTCCGTGCCAAGCAGACACAGGCCGCCATGGATATGAAATTGCCGCTATGAGCAACAACGATTTGACGCCGCTGAATCCGGCCGCGTCCGGCACCTGGCTGGGCGTGATGGGCGGCGGCCAGTTGGGCCGCATGTTTGCGCACGCGGCACAGCAGATGGGCTTCAAGGTGGCCGTGCTGGAACCTGCGAAGGATTGCCCCGCCGGCCACGCGGCCGATCATCTGCATTCGGCCGCTTACACGGACAAGGGCGCGCTGGCGCAGCTGGCGAGCGAATGCGTGGCGGTGACGACCGAGTTCGAGAATGTCTCCGCAGAGAGCCTGGCTTTTCTGGCGGAGAAGGCCTTTGTCGCGCCATCGACTTCGTGTGTTTCGATTGCGCAGGACCGCGTGGCGGAAAAGCGCTTCTTTACCGCATGCGCCGGCAAGTCAGGCGTGTTGCCTGCGCCGCACCGCGAAATCACCTGCGCCGCAGATCTTGACGCCGTCGCCGATGACCTGCTGCCGGGCATCCTGAAGACGGTGCGCATGGGCTACGACGGCAAAGGCCAGGTCAGGGTGAAGACGCGCGAAGAGCTACGTGCGGCATACGACGGCATGCAGGGCGTCGCCTGCGTTCTTGAAAAAATGCTGCCGCTGGCATACGAGATCTCCGTATTATCGGCGCGCGGGGCGGATGGCCAGTCAGTGGTGTATCCGATCGCGGAAAACGTACATCGCGACGGCATCCTGTTTACCACCGTGGTGCCCGGGCCCCATATCACGCAGGCGTCCGCCGAAAAAGCGCAGGCGGCGGCATTGTCGATCATTGAACAAATGGGTTATGTCGGCGTGTTATGCATCGAGTTCTTCGTGCTGAAAGACGGCTCGTTGGTCGTCAACGAAATGGCGCCCCGCCCGCATAACAGCGGGCATTACACCATCGACGCCTGCGTCACCAGCCAGTTCGCACAGCAGGCTCGTGCGATGGCGCGCTTGCCGCTGGGCGACGTACGGCAGCACTCGCCGGCCGCGATGCTCAATATTCTCGGCGATGTCTGGTTCGAGGACGGGGCGGACGACAAGACCGCGACGCCGCGCGAGCCAGCATGGGATCGTATCCTTGCCTTGCCGGGCGCAAACCTGCACCTGTACGGTAAAGATACTGCGCGGCGCGCGCGCAAGATGGGCCACATCACGTTTGTCGCGCCCACGCTAGAGGAAGCACAGGCCAACCTGCGCCAGGCGTGCCGCATTCTCGGCATCGCCGCCTGACGTCGGCGTCTGCGCTCCCCATGTCCGACCACGCGCTCGACTGGCCTGCTATTCGCGATGCTGCGCGCCGGCTGGAGCGCGGCGAGCTAGTCGCCTTTCCGACCGAAACGGTGTACGGACTCGGCGCCGATGCGGAGAATCCGCATGCCGTAGCGGACATCTACGAAGCCAAAGGCCGACCTTCCACCCACCCGGTGATTGTTCACATCCCAACCGGGGCAGAGATCGGATACTGGGCACAAACGGTGCCGGACGAGGCGCGCAAGTTGATGGCTGCGTTCTGGCCGGGGCCATTGACGCTCATCTTCAAACGTGCGGAGAACATTCCGGCGGCCGTATCGGGGGGGCAGGATTCGATCGGCATTCGCTGTCCCTCGCATCCCGTGGCGCAAGCCTTGTTGCAAACCTTTCGCCAAGGACGTGGCGGCATCGCGGCGCCGTCCGCCAACAAGTTCGGCCATGTGAGTCCCACCACCGCCCAACATGTGCGCGATGAGTTCGGCACGGGCGATACCCTGGTGCAGTGCGTGCTGGACGGCGGCGCGAGCGAGGTCGGCATCGAATCGACGATTATCGACCTTTCCCGCGGGCAGGCGGTCTTGCTGCGGCCCGGACATATCAGCAGCGACGATATTGCTGCCGTGCTGGGACATGCACCCCTGGTGCCCGATGCCGAGGCGCCGCGCGCATCCGGAACGCTGGAATCACATTACGCGCCGCGTACGCCGGTGGTGCTGGTGGATAGCGCGCAGTTGCCGTCCATCTTGGCGGCACTTCGCGCAAGTGGCTCCCGCGTCGCTCTGATGCATTACCAAGACGGCGACCTCGCTGCCGATGCGACGTATCGTCTCTCCGCACAGGCCTCGCTGTACGCGCGTCATCTGTATGGCGCTTTGCGCGCACTGGACCGAACGCACGCGGACGTGATCGTGGTTGAAACGCCGCCGGCGGGAGCGGCATGGAACGGCGTCAATGACCGCCTGCGTCGTGCGGCGCACGATTCGGTCGGGATTCTTTCCCGGTTACCGCCCCGCTGAACGCAGGAAGGTCAGAGCAACTGGCCGGACAGGAAACGCCCGCCATGGAAAATCAGGGGCGGTTGCGGCAACACGTCGCAGCATTCCACCTCGCCGACAAAAATTACATGGTCGCCTTCAGGATAGCGGCTGCGGTTGTGGCACTCGAACCAAGCGGCGGCGCCGGCGAGAATAGGCAGGCCGGTCGGGGAGAAGGTGAACTCGACGCCCTCAAAGCGATTTTTGGACGGTTGCGCGAAGCGGTCCGCCAGCTCCGCCTGCTGCGCCGACAAGACATTGATTACGTAGTGGGAGTTTCCGCTAAATACGGGCAGGCTGTTAGCGCGCTGCGCCAGGCTCCATAACACCAGCGGCGGTTCAAGCGACACCGAGTTGAACGAGCTGGCGGTCAGGCCGAGAAAGCTGCCGTCTTCGAGGCGCGTCGTGATGATGGTGACGCCGGTTGCGAACTGGGACAGCGCGTCCCTGAAATGGCGTGCGTCCGACTGCGCAGGAAGCGTGCGGGAAGAAGTAGACATCGATGATCCGTGAAATTTTGTCCATTATGCCGAAAACACTTGTACGTCGCAAAATGCAGCAGCTTTCACCGCAACCATGAATTCTCCAGCTGGCAGCTTCTTCGACATCCTGCGTCGCCATGCGGCGTCTTGCCCCGACGCGGTCGCGTCGCGTTCCAGTCGCCGTGTCGTCAGTTACCGCAAGTTCTGCTCGCGTATCGAGCGCGCCACGGCGCGGCTGATCAGCGAGTGGCACGTTGAGCGAGGCGACATCGTCGTTTACTGGGGCAGCGGCCATCAGGACGCCTTGATGCTGTATATCGCTGTCGCGCGCTGTGGCGCGAGACTGCTGCCCATGGAGCACGCGTCCGCACAACGCGATGCGCATGCGTTGCTGGCGATGTATCCGCCGAAAGCGCTGCTGCATGACGACGATGTCGCATTCCAGCCCGACGACCTCGTGCCCCGCATCGTCAATCTATCCTCGCTGATCGACACCCGATGCCACCATCATCCGCGCGTCGTGGAAGACGATGAGCAGGCGAGTCTGATCACGCTGGCGTATGGCGACGGCCACGCTGCGCCGGGCGAGGAGAGCAGCCTGCGTCAACTGTGTTCGCTGCATGCGCCCGTGACATCGCCTCCGGTGTTTCGCGCGCAGCGCGTGCTGTTTGACCCGGCAGTATTGGGAAGCGACGTATTGCCGGTGCTGCGGCGCGGCGGCACCATTGTTTTCCCGTGAGCGGCGCAGTGTGCTCTGTGTCGTTCCGCACACGGGACGCGCAGTTTTCGCGCTAAATTTGAAATCGGCTGTTCCAGCCACGGCGCAGATTGCGTTACAGTCACAGCATCACTCACAGCGCGGGAGCAATGGCATGGCAACAGAAATCGCGACCCTGGGGGGCGGCTGCTTTTGGTGCACCGAGGCGGTGTTTCAGCAACTCAAAGGTGTACAGGCAGTCGAGTCGGGATACGCCGGCGGACAGGTGCTCAATCCCAGCTATGAGCAGGTTTGCGAAGGGACCACAGGCCATGCCGAAGTCGTGCGCTTGACGTTTGACCCGGCCGTGATCACCTATCGCGAAATCCTCGAGGTGTTCTTCACGATTCACGATCCCACCACCTTGAACCGCCAGGGCAACGACGTCGGTACGCAATACCGCTCGGTCATCTACTATCACTCACCCCAGCAGCAGGAAACAGCCAGGCAGGTGATTTCCGAAATGGCGAATGTGTGGGATGCGCCGATCGTGACCGAACTCAGTCCGGCTGAAACGTTTTACAAGGCCGAGAGCTATCATCAGAATTACTTTCGTCGGAATCCGATGCAGGGATATTGCGCATTCATCGTCGCGCCCAAGGTGGCCAAATTCCGCAAGACCTTCAGCGACCGTATCCGGACCGATGCCTGATATCTTCGCATTTCGCCATTGCGATTAGCTTAAGGAGCGCGTCATGCATATCGAGGAAGCGATCAAGCTGGATTTCAAGGATGTGCTGATCCGCCCCAAGCGTTCGACCTTGACCTCGCGCGAACAGGTCGACATCCATCGCGAATTCGTGTTCCACCACTCCGGTAAGCGATACCACGGGATTCCGGTCATTGCGGCCAATATGGATTCCACCGGGACCATGGCAATGGCAGACGTATTCGCCGATCACCATTTATCGGTAGCGTTGCACAAGCATTACGGCCTGGACCAACTGACAGGTTTCTTCACCAGACTGCGCGATAGCGGACGCACGCCATCCAGCGCCTTCTATTCGATGGGAATCGGCCGCGCCGACGAGGAAAAGTTTCGCGCGGTGATGAAACGCACCGATGGCGCCATCGAGTATGTTTGCGTCGATGTCGCCAACGGCTACACCGAGGGTTTCATCAACTTTGTGAAAGGGCTGCGCCATGCGTTTCCGCAGCTGACCATCATGGCCGGCAATGTGGTGACAGGCGACGTCACCGAGGAATTGATTCTCGCCGGTGCGGACATCGTGAAAGTCGGCATCGGCCCCGGTTCAGTCTGCACGACGCGCAAGATGACCGGCGTCGGCTACCCGCAACTGTCGGCCGTGATCGAATGCGCAGATGCTGCGCACGGCCTCGGCGGACAAATCTGTGCAGATGGCGGTTGCGTGGTGCCGGGCGACCTGGCGAAGGCATATGGCGCAGGGGCGGACTTCATCATGCTGGGCGGCATGCTGGCCGGCCACGACGAATGCGAAGGCGACCTGGTCGAACGGAACGGCAAGAAATTCAAACGCTTCTACGGCATGAGCAGTCGTGCCGCGATGGAAAAATACGCGGGCGGGGTGGCGCATTACAGGGCGGCGGAAGGGAAGGAAGTCCTGGTCGAGTATCGCGGTCCGGTCGCACACACCCTGCAAGACATTCTCGGCGGCGTACGTTCGGCCTGCACGTATGTCGGTGCACACAAGCTGAAGGAACTCACCAAGCGCACGACGTTCATTCGGGTCACACGACAATTGAATGAATCGCTGGGTAAATCCTGACGGCGATGACGTGCCGCGTTTTTTTCGCGCTGTGGCCCGACGACGATACCCGCGCGCGGCTTGGCAAACTGCAATCGCGATTTGCGGATGGCCGTCGTATTCCGGCATCCAATTTTCATCTCACCCTGGCTTTTCTCGGCGAGCAGCCGGCCGAACGCGTAGCGGCGTTGCGCTCTTTTCCCATGCGCTGGACGGGCTTTGATTGCATGCTCACGCTGGATAAGCTCGGCTACTTCGCACGCCAGCGCGTGATATGGGCGGGTTGCACGGCAGCGCCCGATTGCCTGTTGCAATTGCAGGAAGATTTGATGGCAGCCGTCGATGCGCAGGGCATCACATTGCCGGAGCGCGCGGCTGTTTTCATTCCGCATGTCAGCCTGCTGCGCAATGCAGTCTGCGTCCCATCGCCGGAAATGCCGGCCATCCGCTGGCGCGCGCAGAAGATGGTGCTGGCGCAGTCGGTCACGGGGCAGGGCGGTGTCTGCTACCGTGTATTAGCAGAGTCGTGAGGTGGACCCTGCGTCAGGCAGCCGCCAGCGCTTGGGGTGCTTGCATGGCCAGTTTGCGTAGCACATGCGCAGCGGCGATCAGGCCGAATGAAGCGGTCACCGCCATGGACGAGCCATAACCGGCGCAATTGAGCCCTGTCACACCGCTCCCTTCAGCCAGCGAGCAGCTCTCCTCGGTAACCGGTACGCGCAGCGGTTCGGTCGAATAGACGGCATCGATGCCGAATTTGTTTTTTGTGCCGCGCGGAAAGCCGTGTTCGGCGCGCAGGCGTTTGCGTACCTTGGCGAGCAAGGGTTCCTGTTCGGTCCGACAAAGATCGACGACTTCAATTTTTGTCGGGTCGGTCTGGCCGCCGGCGCCACCGATGGTCACCAGTTTCAGTCCACGCTCGCGGCAATACGCAATCAAGGCGGTCTTGGCGCGAACGTTGTCGATCGCGTCAATGATGTAGTCATAGTGCCGCGCCCCGATCATCTCCTCCAGATTATCGGCGGCGAGGAAATCCTCGATCTCGGTGACCTTACAATACGGATTGATCTGCGCGATGCGTTGGCTGAGCGCGGTGACCTTGGCCTGGCCCAGCGTGCCGGTAAGCGCCTGGACCTGGCGATTGATGTTTGATTCCGCGACATTGTCGAGATCGATCATCGTGATATGCCCGATGGCGCTGCGCGCCAGTGCTTCGACCACCCACGAGCCGACGCCGCCCACGCCGATTACACAGGCATGTGCGCAGCGGAAGCGTTCGAGCGCGTCCTTGCCGTACAGGCGCGCGATGCCACCGAAGCGGCGATCAAAATCGATTGGGGACGGAAACGAATCGGGGAAAGGGGTCGAAAGGAGTTGCATCACGTCATTTTACCGGACCGCAAGCTAAACTGACGCGATCAAGGGCCGCTTGAGCGATGAACTGTCGCAAACCGGCCATGTCAGGGTGGCACGATTTGCGGACGGCGGCACTGGTTTCCCCGCAGCATGCTCAAGCAGGTTTATACAAAGTTCAGCAAGGAAGCTTTCATGTCGATTGCACACATACGCACGGATTACAGCCAGGCCGCGTTGTCCGAGCAAGATACCGATGCAGATCCCATCGTCCAGTTTTCGAAATGGTTTAACGAAGCGCTGCATGCCCAGGTTCCCGAGCCAAACGCGATGGGCGTTTCGACCGTCGGTGAAGATGGCCGACCTTCTTCGCGCATTCTCCTCATCAAGGACGTCGACATGCGCGGATTCACGTGGTTTACCAATTACGATAGTCGCAAGGGGCAGGATTTGCGCCGCCATCCCTACGCAGCATTGCTGTTTCACTGGGTGCCGCTGGAGCGGCAGGTGCGCATCGAGGGGCGCGTCGAACGGGTCTCGGCTGAAGAAAGCGACCTGTATTTTCAAAGCCGGCCGCTCAAGAGCCGTCTGGGAGCGCTGGCGTCAGCGCAAAGCCATCCGATTGCGGACCGTGCACTATTGGAAGCGCAATTCCGCGAGGTTGAGGAAAAGTATGGGGAGCAGCCGCCGCGGCCCGAAAACTGGGGAGGCTACCGGCTTAAGCCTGACTATTTTGAGTTCTGGCAAGGGCGCCGCTCGCGCTTGCACGACCGGATCGCGTATCGTAAAAATGGCGCCGGTTTGTGGGTGAGGCAGAGGCTGCAACCGTGAACGGAAAGGCGCCGTTGCCGCACGGCCCCGACGCTTTTCGCAATCCAGTGTCGCTGCTGCCTGCCGGCCTTCATGTACCGCTGCCCAGTTTTTCCGCTATCGGAATGCTCGATTGGCATCGGAAAAGGAAGCGCAACGAAGCTCGCTGCGGAGCGGAAAAGCGGTAGCAGCATGCGGCCGATCTTCAACAATGAGGCTGCGCTGCGTTTCGGCAGCTTTGGGCTCTATCGGAAAACAATGCGAGGCTAATCGTGTTCATCGCCCCGCTGGTGCATGCCAATTCCGGCCCCGATACCCATTCCCATACCGGTGCCGCCGGCGCCGCCCATGTTGCCCCCGCGAGCGGAGTTTTTATCGACATCTTTGCCTCCATCGCCTTTGTTGCGGCTACCGCTGCCTTGAGTCCGCGTCGGTCCTTGGAGCGGAATGTCGACCTCATTCGGTATTGGCCCTAAATCAAGAGCCGCCCGGATAAAGTCGCGCAAGGAGACGACAAGTTCTGCCGTATGGATGGGGCGGCCCGCTACCATATCGATCGCCGCCCGACTTGCGAGGCGGACATGCTGCTCTGTGCCGAGAAGGATAATGTCGGCCAATGCGGCTTCGACTGCATCACGGATGCGACGCGACCGATCGGAACGCTGATCTTGGTTCTGGCTTTCCCTTTCGTCTATTCCGCGTTCATCAGCCTTACGGAGGTCCCGCAAGTGCGTGGGGTCTACCGTCAGTTGGCCGGTAAAAGAGCCCCCTAATATTCTGTATGCGGAGATCAATGTTCTCAGCCGCTCATTGATTTGACGGTTCATGCGCTCCCGGCGTTGCTGAATGGTCTGCATGGTCAGCACTCGGATGCCTACGCCGATTAAGGTCACCACAGCAAGCCCGAGAATCGTCGTTAGCATTCCATGCCAAGAATTGAAATCGGTATAGCGCACAATGGCCTCCAGAAAGTTGCTGTGGCTATTAGTGTACTGCGCTTACTTTTCTCGCTCGCTTAGCGCCCGGGATGTATCTTCTTGATTGTTTTTAGGCTGTCGGCTCAACCGGCGTCGTTTGATACTGAATCGCACCCAATTCCGTAGACACTTCCGAGCCCCATAATTTGGCTATAAGGAGGTGTTATGAGCGGTAAGCGGTACACAGAAGAATTCAAGGCAGAAGCGGTCAAGCAAGTGACTGAGCGGGGTCATCCAGTGGCCGAGGTAGCAAGCCGGCTAGGAGTGACGACGCATAGTCTTTACGAGGGGCTCAGGAAATACAGCGTTTCGTCACAGGAACGGCAGATTAGCCAATCCGAGGAAGCGGAAATCCGCAAGCTCAAGGCAGAACTCAAGCGGGTGACCGAGGAGCGAGACATCCTAAAAAAGGCCGCGTACTTTGCCAAGACGTCCGGGTAAGGTACGCATTTATCCGGGAGCATGAAGGCCAGTATCCGGTAAGGCGGCTGTGCAAAGTGGTGGCACTGCATCCCAGCGGGTACTACGCCTGGCGAATCAATCCGCAATCCAAACGCAAGATTGAAGACCAACGCCTGCTCGGGCATATCAAGCAATCATGGCTGGAAAGCGGTGCGCTATACGGCTATCGCAAGGTGCATGACGATCTGCGGGAACTGGGAGAGACGTGTGGGCATAATCGTGTTTATCGCCTGATGCCGCAAGCTGCCATCCGCTCCCAGACTGGTTACCATCGCAGGCCAGGACATCGCGGCGGACAGGCGGCTGCTGTTGCACCTAATCGATTGCAGCAACAAGTCGATGTGGTCGAGCCGAATCGGGTATGGGTTACTGATATTACGTACATCCGCACGCATGAAGGCTGGCTATTCCTGGCGGCAGTTATCGATTTGTTCTCTAGACAGGTAGTTGGATGGTCTATGCAAGCCCGGATGGGCCGAGAGCTGGCGTTGAATGCATTACTGATGGCGGTCGTCTGGCGTCGTCAGCCCAAGCAGACCGTCACGGTGCATTTCGACCAAGGCAGTCAGTTCAGCAGCTATGGCTGGCAGGACTTTCTGAAGGCACACAACCTTCAGGCCAGCATGAGCCGGCGTGGCCACGATAACGCTGTGGCAGAAAGTTTCTTCCAGTTGCTGAAACGGGAGCGGATAAGACAGCGTGTCTACAATACGAGGGAAGAAGCCAGACAGGATGTGTTCGATTACATCGAGATGTCTTACAACCCGAAGCGACGTCACGGTTACAACAACCGCTTGTCGCCGGTAAACTACGAGAAGCAGTATTTCGAACGGCTCGCTAGTGTCTAGGATACTGGGTTCGATTCACAGGATATCAGGAGATTAGGGATGGGCGTTTGGCTGTACGACACTAAAGGACGAGAAAAAAAATTATTTTCGCCTTTGATTGAAGGAAGAGCGGGAATGTACACATGTGGTCCGACGGTGTATGGACGTGCTCATCTAGGAAATTTACGAGCATATCTTTTCGCAGATACATTGAAAAGGGTTCTGAACCTTAGCGGATTCACGCCCTACCACGTAATGAACATAACTGACGTAGGTCATTTAACAAGCGATGCTGATGATGGAGACGATAAGCTCGTTATAGGTGCTCGTCGCGAAATGACGACGGCATGGATTATTGCAAGGAGATACGAGGAACAATTTTTTCAGGATTGCGAAGCCTTGAATATATTAAGGCCTAGCGTGGTATGCCGAGCTACTGAACACATTCCGGAGCAAATCGAAATGATCAAAGAACTTGATCAGGGAGGATTTTGCTATCGCACATCCGACGGACTTTATTTCGATACCTCAAAGTATGCAGAGTATGGAGAGCTTGCTCGACTAGACGTTGAGGGCCTTCGTGCCGGCGAGCGCGTATGGGACTGGATCCTCTGGCATATCGCTACCTGTGTTTGACAGCTCATTACCGTAACTATTTGAATTACTCAGAAACTGCGATCCGGGCTGCCTCACAAGGCCTCTCAAGATTAAGGCAGCTTTGCAGAGCATGCGGTTACATAAGTCCGGCCCCAAAAAATGATATAGCTACCACAGCTGCTGCTGTTACCGAACGCGTTCGTCCTTCGATATTAGCGTTGTTAGATGATCTCAATACTCCTCAAGCTTTAGTGGCATTCCGTGAGTTTCTTAAGAGTGCGGACGTTACGTCGGAAGAGAAGATTCTATTGATTGAAGTGTTTGATTATGTAACAGGCTTAGATTTAAGCAGAAACTGTGCGGAGACTTTCGAAGAAATTCCCGACGACATCATAAAATTAGCCGACCAACGAACGACAGCTCGTTCTGAAAAAGACTGGTCAAAAGCAGACCTTTTACGACGAGAGCTCGAAGATCGTGGTTTTATCTTAGATGATCTGCCGAGTGGAACCCGTATATTAAGAAAAAATGACCTGTAAGGGCTATATTAAATATAGCAGAGGCATGGGCTTAGCAACTAAAAAAACCCCACTGGAGTTTCGTAAGCTTCAGAGAATTTTTGACCTGCTCCCAAAACTAGTCCGCAACCATAGAATCTGCGGTTAAAAAACTCTCTGCAAATTGGTTCGGCGTCAGGTAACCCAGCGAGCTGTGCGGCCTTTCAGCGTTGTAGTCATCACGCCATGCAGCAACGATTTCTCTAGCATGACGCATCGATAAAAACCAGTGTTCGTTTAAGCATTCATCCCTGAACTTTCCGTTGAAGCTTTCAATATAAGCATTCTGCTGCGGCTTGCCTGGCTCGATAAAGCGCAGCTGCAGCTTCTGCCGATAAGCCCATTCATCCAATGCCTTGCTGATGAATTCCGGGCCATTGTCCACCGTCACCGATTGCGGCAACCCGCGCCACTCTGCCAGCCGTGTTCCAGCACACTGACGACCCGCCGCCCCGGTAGGGATGTATCGACCTCTATTGCCAGACATTCTTTCGTAAAATCATCCACGATGTTCAAGCATCGCAGCCGTCTTCCATCAACAAAGCCATCCGAAACAAAATCCATCGACCAGCTCTGATTGGGCGCCGACGCCGTCACTTTCTCCTGGCGTTCCATTCCGGCAATCCGTTTGCGCTTGCGCTGGCGACCATCAGCCCCGCCGCGTGATACACGCGATAGGTACGCTTGCGATTAATGCGCCAGCCTTCCCGGCACAACAGCACATGCAGGCGACGGTAGCCGTAACGGCGCTTTTGCCCCGCCAGCGCCGTTAATCGTTCGGTCAGCGCGGTATCGTCCGGCCGCCTAAGTATAGCGATACAAGGACCGGGAAATGCCAATCAGCCCACAAGCGCGTGTGACGCCCATCTGATGACACGTCATCAGATGCGTCACCGCATCACGCCTGGCTTGTGGGCTTACCACTTTCGGCCAACGACATCCTTCAGTGCAGCGTTGTCCAGCATGGCTTCGGCCAGCAAGCGCTTTAACTTGCCGTTCTCGGCCTCCAGGGCTTTCAACCGCTGCGCCTCCGAGACCGTCAGGCCGCCGAATTTGGCCTTCCAGTTATAGTACGTCGCATCGCTAATGCCGTGCTTGCGGCATACCTCGGCGACCTTCATGCCCGCTTCGGCTTCTTTTAAAACCCCGATTATCTGTTCTTCCACCAATCGATTCTTCATGCCTGCCTCCCGTTGGCAGACTCTATATTAGCCCGGGACTAATTCAGGGGAGCAGGTCAAATGCCGCAATCCAACTGCTTGAACCGTCCGCGCGTAACCCATTGAGCAACAAGAGCTCAGGCTAAGGCCTTTGCGGACTTCGGGCATGTTTTCGTGCGCGACACCGGAGAGAAGAATGGCCCGGAGAGAGTGGAATGAGGCCAGGAGCAGTGAGTGAGGCTCTGTGGCGAAGTCCGCAGACTTCCGCAGGAATCCCCGCAAACACGCGGGAGCCGGCGCAATCATGCAAGAAAAAACCCCAACTGAGAGCGGTTGGGGTTTAAGTATTGGTGGAGACGGCGGGAATCGAACCCGCGTCCAGAAGCACTCTACAGACAGTTCTACATACTTAGCGTTGCCATTTGATTTGACCCGGACGACGCGGACACGCACGCTTCGGACAGGCGAGTCACCTATTGTTTAATATCCTGCCAAGTAACCCGACAAGACACGATTCCCTGTGTATGACTCTACTGCCGTTGCCAGCCCGCCCCAGGGAAGAGACGGTGTAGAGCTAGAAGGTTCTTAGGTTTCTAGTGGTTTACGCTGCGAGAGCGTAAGATTCATCGTTTGCATTTAAGCATTTCTGGATGTATTTACGAGGTAACCAGTCCTCGGTATGCCCTGTTCTGCTTTGCAACCCCTGTCGAAACCAGGTCGTCCCCAATGCATTGCCATTGTATCGCATTAGATGGCGTCAGCCGTCGGCGATTCAAGACCGGCTTGTTCGATTAAATGGAGCAACGAACTCGGCGAATTCGCCACGGCGTCCGCCTCCCATGCTGCCGGCGGGGTATCGCCACAATATCCCCAGCCTGCCGCGACAGTGGTCATCCCGGCGGCCACGCCGGCCTGGATGTCGCGCAGGTCGTCGCCCACATACCAGCAATCCTCGGGGCGAATATTCATCTGATTGCAGGCCTCGATCAGCGGCGCCGGGTGCGGCTTCGAAAAAGGGGTGGTGTCACCTGACACCATGCACGCCGCGTGAGCCAGGCCAATCTGTGGTACCAGCAGGCCGGTAAGATGCGCGATCTTGTTGGTCACGATGCCCCACGCGATGCCGGCGTTTTCAAGGGCGAGCAGGAGCGGGGCGATGCCGTCGAACAACCGGCTGTCAACGGCAATATCCGTCTCGTAATTCTTCAAGAACTCGTCTCTTAGCGCGACATAACGCTGATCGTCGGCTCCGATCCCAAACGCCACGCCTACCAGACCTCTCGCCCCGGCGGAAGCCACTGGCCGCAAGACCTCGTAAGGAAGCGCATGGAGCCCGCGTGAAACGCGCAGGCGATTCACTGCGTTGGCAAGATCCGGCGCGGTGTCTGCCAGTGTGCCGTCTAGATCGAACAGTACGGCCTTGGGGTACGGTAGTGGCATTCGATAAAAATGGAAGTGGACGCCTCAACCAATCCATATGGACGGCATACACGTCGCGTTTTATAAAGCTTTCGAACAGGCGACGAGATAGTTGACGCTTGTGTCGCGATTGAGCGAATAGGCTTTGCTGAGAGGATTAAACCCCATCCCCTTGAGCGCATCCGCCGCCAGGCCGGCGTCGCGCGCGAACTGTGCGAGCTCCGCCGGCGTGATGAATTTGGCGTAATCGTGCGTTCCCTTCGGTAGCAGGCGTAGCAGGTACTCCGCGCCAATCACCGCGTACAGATAGGCTTTTGGATTGCGATTGATCGTAGAGAAGAAAACACGGCCGCCCGGCTTCACCAGCTTGGCGCAGGCCGCAACGATTGCCGCAGGGTCAGGGACGTGTTCAAGCATTTCCATGCACGTGACGACGTCAAACTGCCCGGCTTCGCGGTCCGCCAGCGACTCTGCCGAAATTAGCTCGTAGCGCACTTGCACGCCACTCTCCAAGCTATGCAGATCAGCCACCTTCAGCGCCTTGTCAGACAGGTCGATTCCAGTCACGTTTGCCCCGAGTCTCGCCATCGATTCCGAGAGGATGCCGCCACCGCATCCGATATCCGCCACTTTTTTGCCGGCAAGTGGCGCCTGGGCGTTGATCCAGTCAAGCCGGAGTGGATTGATCTCGTGCAAAGGACGAAATTCGGAGGTGGGGTCCCACCACTGATGGGCGAGGTCGCTAAATTTTTTGAGTTCGAGAGGATCGGCGTTCATGACAGGGATGATACCGGAAGCGCCGTCATCGCGCGATGCTGCGGCTCCGGTGTGGATTACACGAAAAAAAACCCCGCCGAAGCGGGGCGGGGCATTCGCAAAAAATGGTTACTTGCGGGTGCCGACCACTTCGATTTCCACGCGACGATTCTGCGCGCGGCCAGCAGCGGTCTTGTTGGTTGCAACTGGCTGCTTCTCGCCCTTGCCTTCAGTGTAGACGCGATTCGATTCAACGCCTTTCGAAACCAGGTAGCTCTTGACAGCTTCGGCACGACGCACGGACAGCTTCTGGTTGTATTTGTCGGAGCCGATCGAATCGGTATGGCCGACAGCGATGATGACTTCCAGGTTCAAGTCTTGCAGTTTCGAAACCAGGTCGTTCAACTTGGCTTTGCCTTCTGGCTTCAGGACGGCTTTGTCGAAATCGAAGAACGCGTCAGCTGCAAAGGTGACCTTTTCAGAGGTCGGTGCTGGTGCTGGTGCTGGTGCAGCAGCGGCAGGAGCGGCTGGCTCAGCAGCGGCGACCGGGGTCAACGCGCCATCGCAACCCGGAACTGCATCAGCTGGCGTCCAGTAGCCGGTGCGCCAGCACAGGCCCGTTGCGTTGCGAGCGATCACACCACGTCCATCTTGCAGATACGCGCTATTGGGCGTGCTTGCTTTAATGTCGGTTTGGGCTTGGGCGGAAAAAGCGACGACTGCGGATGCAGCGAAGACGATTTTTGCTAATTTATTCATATTTCTTTCTCCTCGAGTGAGATATCCGCAGATGAACTGCGCAAATTACATAGTTGACATCAAAAATTAAGTGTAACACGCGCTTCAACAATGGCACGAAAACTTGTTTCCATGCAATGGTTTAACTTGCAATCATTTTGCCACAATCGATAAGGCCATAGAACCTTGCAAAAACGGCCAATTTACGTTTTTTGCACTATGTCGCAATTAAACAACGTAGCTGGAGAGGCAAAATAATTCCCAGGTAAAACATTGACCTTTGGATATCAAATTCGTTCATGTCGTGGGGAAATTTTAATCGGGTGCATCTTGCCGGTCTGTTATGAAACGCACCGAACGCTTCATACGTCGGCCAGGGTGGCGCTTACCCGTTAGTGCGCTCGGATCAGTCACCGTGGTCGCCAGGTAAGGCCGCGTCAGTCGTGCCGCTCCGGCCGCGGACGCGCTGCAAAACCGGTGAGCCAAAGGCTTGCCGTGGTAAAATCTCCCGCTTTGCCGAACCGCTTGTGAAGGCGCGCCGAGCCTCGTTCAGGGCACTGCATTTTCCTTTTCATACCTTAGCCAGAGACCAGACGAACCGCCAATGGATCAATTCGCTAAAGAAACCATCCCGATTTCGCTAGAAGAAGAAATGCGCAAGAGCTACCTCGATTACGCCATGAGCGTGATCGTGGGACGCGCCTTGCCGGACGTGCGTGACGGCCTCAAGCCGGTTCACCGCCGTGTTCTGTATGCGATGCATGAAACGAACAATGTCTGGAATCGGCCGTACGTCAAGTGCGCGCGTGTGGTGGGCGAGGTGATGGGTAAATACCACCCGCATGGCGACCAGGCCATTTACGACACGCTGGTGCGGATGGCGCAGGATTTTTCGCTGCGCTACACGCTGGTGGACGGTCAGGGTAACTTCGGTTCGATTGACGGCGACAACGCTGCAGCCATGCGATACACGGAATGCCGGCTGGATAAAATCGCCAGCGAACTGTTGGCCGATATCGAGAAGGAGACGGTCGATTTCGTCCCCAACTACGATGGCAAGGAAAAAGAGCCGTCGGTGCTGCCGACGCGCGTGCCGAATCTGCTGATCAACGGCTCGTCCGGTATCGCGGTCGGCATGGCCACCAATATTCCGCCGCATAACATAACCGAGATCGTCGACGGCGCCTTGCATGTGCTGCGCAACGAACGCTGCACGGTGGACGAGCTGATCGAAATTATCCCGGCGCCCGATTTTCCTACCGGCGGCATCATCTACGGCGTGTCCGGTGTACGCGACGGCTATCGCACCGGCCGTGGTCGGGTGGTCATGCGCGCCAAAACCCATTTCGAGGAATTCGGCAAGGAAAACCGTTCGGCCATCATCGTCGACGAGCTTCCGTACCAGGTGAACAAGAAGTCGCTGCTTGAGCGCATTGCCGAACTGGTGCGCGACAAGAAGCTCGACGGTATTTCCGATATTCGCGATGAGTCCGACAAGTCGGGCATGCGTGTCGTGATCGAACTGAAGCGCGGCCGTGTTTTCTTCTCTACGATCAATCGCAATCCAAAAGCCTATCTGTACGCG
>Ga0366773_1018_pt1 | contig 27638 bp, 39 predicted proteins | sample BONcelHN113001D8_FD_207071 | JGI IMG/M metagenome (GOLD analysis project Ga0366773, IMG submission 207071) | Enriched cells from coal bed in the Powder River Basin, Montana, United States - BONCAT cells N11 rep2 HSBNCT.N11.300.1.D8 ...
CAAGTTGCAATAATGGCTTGGCGAACCGCAGCCAAAAAATCTGCGGTTCGCGTACGACATTGATGATTTAGGTGTTGTGCAAGCAGTGGCCGCCGGTTATAATTTCCGGCTTCGCCAAGGAGTCCCTTTTTCGGGAGTCCTTGCGCTACTTGTAGTGTGAGCAGTTTCAAATACATCAGCCCCGCCCAATCGTAGGCGGGAATGGAGAAAAAATGAACCAAAACCAAGGCCTCTTGGGTCGCAAGGTTGGGATGATGCGCATCTTCACGGATGACGGGGATTCAATTCCTGTTACCGTGCTGGACGTATCGAACAATCGTGTGACGCAAATCAAAACGCCTGACACCGATGGCTATTCGGCTGTTCAGGTCGCTTTCGGCGCGCGCCGCGCCTCCCGTGTCAACAAGGCTGCTGCCGGGCATTTCGCCAAGGCAGGTGTCGAAGCTGGCACGATGCTCAAAGAATTCCGTATTGCCGCCGATGCCGCCGCCGGGCTGAAGGTGGGCGATGTCTTGCCTGCCAGCCTGTTCGAGGTTGGTCAAAAAGTTGACGTGCAGGGCGTGTCGATCGGTAAGGGTTACGCCGGCACCATCAAGCGTTACAACTTCGCTTCGGGGCGCGCATCGCACGGCAACTCCCGTTCGCACAATGTTCCAGGCTCTATCGGTATGGCGCAGGATCCGGGTCGCGTGTTTCCGGGTAAGCGCATGACCGGTCACATGGGTGATGTCACTTGCACCACGCAAAACCTGGAGATCGCGCGTATTGACGCAGACCGTCAGTTGTTGCTGGTCAAGGGAGCGGTCCCCGGTGCGAAAAACGGCCAGGTTGTGGTGTCGCCTGCTGTCAAAGTCAAAGCAAAGAAGGGGGCTTAATCCATGGAACTCAAGCTCCTGAATGAACAAGGTCAGTCGTCGTCGAATGTTGCTGCGCCGGATACCATCTTCGGTCGCGACTACAACGAAGCCCTGATCCATCAAGTCGTTGTTGCCTATCAGGCCAACGCACGCAGCGGTAATCGCAAGCAGAAGGATCGTGAAGAGGTGCATCACACGACCAAGAAGCCATGGCGTCAAAAAGGTACGGGCCGCGCTCGTGCTGGTATGTCGTCTTCGCCTCTGTGGCGCGGCGGTGGTCGCATCTTCCCGAATTCGCCTGAAGAAAATTTCTCGCACAAGGTCAACAAGAAAATGTATCGCGCGGGCGTCTGCTCGATCCTGTCTCAGTTGGCGCGCGAAGGTCGTTTGTCCGTGATCGAAAGCCTTTCGGTCGATGCGCCAAAGACCAAGCTGCTGTCGCAAAAATTGAAGGGCATGGGTCTGGACTCGGTGCTGGTGATTACCGACGCGCTTGACGAAAACCTGTTGTTGGCGTCCCGCAATCTGCCAAACGTGCTGATCTGCGAGCCGCGTCATGCTGATCCTGTTTCGCTCGTGTTCTATAAAAAGATCCTGATCACGAAACCGGCATTGGCCAAGATTGAGGAGATGCTGGCATGAGCGCAGTCCAGAAACATAGCGAAGAGCGCCTGATGAAGGTGTTGCTGGCGCCAGTCATTTCCGAGAAAGCGACTTTCGTTGCTGAAAAGAACGAGCAAGTTGTATTTCTGGTCGCGCCTGACGCAACCAAGCCCGAAATCAAGGCGGCAGTTGAGCTGCTGTTCAAGGTTCAGGTTGAGTCGGTTCAGGTCGCAAACCGTTTGGGCAAGCAGAAGCGTTCGGGCCGTTTCCTCGGTCGTCGCAACCACACCAAGCGCGCGTTTGTGTCCTTGCAGCCCGGTCAGGAAATCAACTTCACCGAGGAGGCTAAATAATGGCACTCGTTAAGGTCAAACCAACCTCGCCAGGCCGTCGCGGCATGGTGAAGGTCGTCAATGGCGACCTGTACAAGGGCCGTCCATTCGCCGGCCTGCTTGAGAAAAAATCGAAAACCGCTGGCCGCAACAACAACGGCCATATCACGACCCGTCATATCGGTGGTGGTCACAAGCAGCACTATCGCGTGATCGATTTCAAGCGCAACAAGGATGGCATCCCGGCGAAAGTCGAACGTATTGAATACGATCCGAACCGCACTGCAAACATCGCGCTGGTGCTGTACGCCGATGGCGAGCGCAAATATATCATCGCCAGCAAGGGTATGGCGGTTGGTGATCAGCTGATGAGCGGCGCCGAAGCGCCGATCAAGGCCGGTAACTGCCTGCCGATTCGTAATATCCCGGTTGGCACGATCATGCATTGCGTGGAAATGTTGCCTGGCAAAGGGGCGCAGATTGCGCGTACCGCCGGTGCTGGCGTGGTGCTGATGGCGCGCGAAGGTACCTACGCGCAGGTTCGTCTGCGTTCGGGCGAAGTTCGCCGCATTCACGTGGAATGCCGGGCAACCGTGGGCGAAGTCGGCAATGCAGAGCATAGTTTGCGCAAGATCGGCAAGGCAGGCGCAGTGCGCTGGCGCGGTGTTCGTCCTACCGTTCGCGGCGTGGTCATGAACCCGGTCGATCACCCGCACGGTGGTGGTGAAGGCAAAACGGCAGCAGGTCGTCATCCGGTATCGCCATGGGGCCAGCAGACCAAGGGCAAAAAGACGCGTCGCAACAAGCGCACGAGTTCCATGATCGTCTCGCGCCGCGGCAAGAAATAAGGATAAGACATGACACGTTCATTGAAAAAAGGGCCGTTTTGCGACGCCCACCTGGTGAAAAAAGTCGAAACCGCGCAAGCGAACAAAGACAAAAAGCCAATCAAAACCTGGTCCCGCCGTTCGACCATCATGCCGGATTTCATCGGTCTGACGATTGCTGTTCACAATGGCAAGCAACACGTCCCGGTGTATGTCTCCGAGAACATGGTCGGTCACAAGCTTGGCGAATTCGCGCTGACTCGTACGTTCAAGGGCCACGCTGCTGACAAGAAGGCTAAGAAATAATGGAAACGAAAGCTATCCTCAAAGGCGTGCGCCTGTCGGACCAGAAAGGTCGCCTGGTTGCGGATCAGATCCGCGGCAAGAAGGTCGACGCTGCGCTGAACATTCTGCAGTTCAGCCCGAAGAAAGGTGCTGCGATCATCAAACGTGTTCTGGAGTCCGCTATTGCGAACGCCGAGCATAACGATGGCGCGGACATCGACGAATTGTTCGTGAAGACGATCTACGTCGAAAAGGGCCCGATTCTGAAGCGCTTCACTGCTCGTGCAAAAGGCCGTGGTGACCGTATCTCTAAACAATCCTGTCACATCTACGTGACTGTCGGTAACTAAGGAGTCACGATGGGACAGAAGATACATCCAACCGGGTTCCGCCTTGCGGTTTCGCGTAACTGGGCATCGCGCTGGTATGCTGGCAACAGCAACTTCGCCACCATGCTCAACGAAGATCTGCGGGTGCGTGCTTACCTGAAGAAGAAGCTGAAAAACGCTTCGGTCGGCCGCGTCGTCATCGAGCGCCCTGCCAAGAACGCGCGCATCACGATTTTCAGCTCGCGTCCAGGTGTCGTGATCGGCAAAAAAGGCGAAGACATCGAAGTATTGAAGTCGGCGCTGACCAAGATGATGGGCGTGCCTGTTCACGTCAACATTGAAGAAATTCGCAAGCCTGAAGTCGATGCGCAACTGATTGCCGATTCGATCGCCCAACAGCTCGAGAAGCGCATCATGTTCCGCCGTGCGATGAAGCGCGCAATACAAAATGCAATGCGCCTTGGCGCGCAAGGCATCAAGATCATGTCGTCGGGCCGGCTGAACGGTATCGAGATCGCACGTACCGAATGGTACCGAGAAGGTCGCGTCCCGCTGCACACCTTGCGCGCGGATATTGACTACGGTTTCGGCGAAGCGGAAACGACGTACGGCATCATCGGCATCAAAGTCTGGGTTTACAAGGGCGATCGCCTTGCTAGCGGCGAAGCGCCAGTCATCGATACCCCATCTGATGACGACAAGAAACGTCGTGGTCCACGCCGTGACGATGGAAAACCAAGCAGCCGTCCACGCGCTGCGCGTCCGGAAGCCGGCGCTGCTGCGCCGGCTGCTCCAGCGGCGGCCAAGCGTGTTCGTGCGAAAAAGCCGGAAGGCGAAGCTGCCCCGGCTGAGAAAGCAGGAGAATAATCATGCTGCAACCAGCACGTAGAAAATATCGTAAAGAGCAAAAGGGCCGCAACACCGGTATTTCGCACTCACGCGGCACGGCTGTGTCGTTTGGCGAATTCGGGTTGAAGGCAGTCGGTCGTGGCCGTATCACCGCGCGCCAGATTGAAGCCGCGCGTCGTGCGATGACGCGTCACATCAAGCGCGGCGGTCGTATCTGGATCCGTATTTTCCCGGACAAGCCGATTTCGCAGAAGCCAGCCGAAGTTCGTATGGGTAACGGTAAGGGCAATCCGGAATACTACGTGGCTGAGATCCAGCCGGGCAAAATGCTGTACGAGATGGATGGTGTCGACGAGACGCTGGCGCGCGAAGCGTTCCGCCTGGCTGCAGCCAAGCTGCCGCTGGCAACGACATTCGTCATCCGTCAAGTCGGCCAATAATCAGGAGTGACCATGAAAGCATCTGAACTCCAAGGTAAAGACCAAGCGGCTTTGACCAAAGAACTGAACGACCTGTTGAAGGCGCAATTCGGTCTGCGCATGCAAATCGCGACGCAACAGTTGAGCAATACATCGCAACTCAAGAAAGTGCGCCGTGACATCGCTCGTGTCAAAACGGTCATGAATCAGAAGGACGCCAAATAATGAACGATCAGGCAAAGCAAGCGCTGAAGCGCACGCTGATTGGCAAAGTTGTGTCGGACAAGATGGACAAGACCGTGACCGTATTGATCGAGCATCGTGTCAAACATCCTTTGTACGGCAAGATCATCATGCGCTCCAAGAAATACCACGCGCATAATGAAGGCAACGCCGCCAAGGAAGGCGATACCGTGGAAATCCAGGAAGGCCGTCCGATTTCGAAGACGAAAGCCTGGAGCGTGACGCGCGTCGTGCAGGCTGCGCAAATTGTTTAATTAGTTGTTGCGGGCCTGCCATTTCGATGTAATAATGACGGGCTTCGCTTCTGTAAAAGCAGCAGCGGCCGCAGTAGCGTATCAAGCAAGTAGCAGTGCTAATCGAAGTTAAGCAATCGTCCACCTCATCAGTTCGCTCTCGGCGGACTGCCGAGACCAAGACTGACCGCGACGTGCATCGTGCACAAGCGGGTTAAGTTGGGAAAGAAAACACTATGATTCAAACTGAAAGCCGGCTCGAAGTAGCCGACAACACGGGTGCCCGTGAGGTGCTGTGCATCAAGGTGCTCGGCGGCTCCAAGCGTCGCTACGCTAGCATTGGCGATGTGATCAAGGTGACCGTCAAGGTTGCTGCGCCACGTGGTCGTGTGAAAAAAGGCGAAATTTACAACGCGGTTGTTGTTCGTACCGCCAAGGGCGTACGCCGCCAAGATGGTTCGCTGGTCAAGTTCGATAGCAATGCCGCTGTCCTGCTCAATGCCAAGCTGGAACCGATTGGCACGCGTATTTTTGGACCGGTTACTCGTGAGCTGCGCACCGAGCGCTTCATGAAGATCGTGTCCCTGGCGCCTGAAGTTCTGTAAGGAGTCGTGATGGATAAGATTCGTAAAAACGACGAAGTCATTGTGCTGACTGGCAAGGACAAGGGCAAGCGTGGCGTGGTTCAGCGTCGCGTGGATGCCAACTACCTGGTCGTCGAAGGCGTCAACGTCGCCAAGAAGGCGACCAAGCCGAATCCGATGACGGGTGCAACTGGCGGCATCGTCGATAAGCTGATGCCAATTCATGTGTCGAATGTTGCGCTGTTCAATGCGGCAACCGGCAAGGCAGATCGCGCTGGCTTCAAGGATGTGGACGGTAAAAAAGTCCGCGTTTTCAAGTCAAGCGGCGAAGTCGTTAAGGTTTGATAGATCATGGCCCGTCTACAAGAATTCTATAAAGAAAAAGTCGTCGGCGACTTGACGTCCAAGTTCGCTTACAAGTCGGTGATGGAAGTGCCGCGCATCACGAAGATCACCCTGAACATGGGGTTGTCGGAAGCGGTTGCGGACAAGAAGATCATCGAGCATGCGGTTGGCGATCTGACGAAGATTGCCGGTCAAAGGCCGGTCGTGACCAAGGCGCGCAAGGCAATTGCGGGTTTCAAGATTCGCGAAGGTTACCCGATTGGTTGCATGGTGACGCTGCGTGGCGCCCAGATGTACGAATTTCTGGATCGACTGATTACGGTTGCGTTGCCGCGTGTGCGTGATTTTCGTGGCGTGTCCGGTCGTGCGTTTGACGGCCGCGGCAACTACAACATCGGCGTGAAAGAGCAGATCATTTTCCCCGAGATCGAGTACGACAAGATTGACGCGTTGCGTGGTATGAACATCAGCATCACGACGACCGCAAAGACCGACGAGGAAGCGAAAGCGCTGCTCGCCGCATTTAAATTTCCGTTCAGAAACTGAGGTTGCCATGGCAAAACTGGCACTGATTAACCGTGAACAAAAGCGTGCTGACCTGGTGAAGAAATACGCCGGAAAGCGCGCCGAGTTGAAGGCAATCATCGATGATCAATCGAAGTCGGAAGAAGAGCGCTACGAAGCGCGCCTGAAATTGCAGGCGCTGCCGCGTAACTCCGCTCCTACCCGTCAACGTAACCGTTGTAGTTTGACTGGTCGTCCACGTGGCACTTTCCGCAAGTTCGGTCTGGGCCGTATCAAGCTCCGTGAAATCGCCATGCGTGGCGAGATCCCGGGTATGACTAAAGCCAGCTGGTAATAGGAGAACAAGCAATGAGTATGAGCGATCCTATCGCCGATATGCTGACCCGTATCCGCAATGCGCAAGTTGTGCAAAAGACGTCGGTGGCAATGCCATCGTCAAAGGTCAAGGTTGCCATCGCCAATGTGCTGCGCGACGAAGGTTATATTGAAGATTTCGCGGTAACGGAAGCTGCCGGCAAGGCCGAACTCAAAATCGGCCTGAAGTATTATGCCGGCCGTCCGGTCATCGAGCGCCTGGAGCGCGTGTCCCGTCCGGGCCTGCGCATTTACAAAGGCAAAGATGAGATTCCAAGCGTCATGAACGGTCTCGGCGTCGCCATCGTGTCTACCCCGAAAGGCGTTATGACCGATCGCAAAGCGCGCGCAACCGGTGTCGGTGGCGAAGTTATTTGCTACGTCGCTTAAGGAGTGCAAGATGTCTCGTGTAGGTAAAATGCCGATTGCACTGCCAAGTGGCGCGGAAGCGTCCATTACTGCAGAGCAGATCACAGTTAAAGGTCCGCTGGGTTCGCTGACGCAGGCCCTGAACGGCCTGGTCCAGATCGAAAACAACAGCGGCACGCTGAATATCAAGGCCGCAGACGACAGCCGCGAAGCAAATGCGATGTCCGGTACGATTCGCGCCCTGGTCAACAACATGGTCAACGGTGTCACGAAGGGCTTCGAAAAGAAGCTGACGTTGATCGGCGTGGGTTACCGTGCTGCTGCGCAAGGTGACAAATTGAACCTGTCGCTCGGGTTTTCGCACCCGGTTGTTCACCAGATGCCGCAGGGTATCAAGGTGGAGACGCCGTCGCAGACGGAGATTCTGATCAAGGGAATCGACCGCCAGCGCGTGGGTCAGGTAGCTGCTGAAGTTCGCGCTTACCGCGCGCCGGAGCCTTACAAGGGCAAGGGCGTTCGCTACGCGGACGAAGTGGTTGTGCTCAAAGAAACCAAGAAGAAGTAAGGGTTGATGATGGACAAGAAACAATCTCGTCTGCGCCGCGGACGCCAAACCCGCGCAAAGATTGCCGAGTTGAAGGTGAATCGCCTGGCTGTGCATCGTACCAACCTGCACATCTACGCCACCATTATCAGCCCGGACGCCAAGGTGTTGGCTTCGGCTTCCACCCTCGAGGCAGAAGTGCGCCAGCAGCTGGCCGGTCAAACGGGCAAGGGCGGCAATGCCGCCGCTGCAGCCCTGATCGGCAAGCGCGTCGCAGAGAAGGCATTGAAAGCTGGAATCGCCGAAGTTGCATTCGACCGCTCCGGTTTCCGTTATCACGGCCGCGTCAAGGCAGTTGCTGAAGCTGCACGTGAAGCCGGTCTGAAGTTCTAAGGAAGAATCGTCATGGCAAAAATGCAATCGAAGATGCAAAGCGAAAAGCCAGATGATGGCATGCGCGAAAAAATGATCGCTGTCAATCGCGTGACCAAAGTGGTCAAGGGTGGACGCATCATGGGTTTCGCCGCGCTGGCTGTGGTGGGTGATGGCGATGGCCGCATCGGCATGGGGAAGGGCAAATCGAAAGAAGTGCCGGTTGCCGTGCAAAAGGCGATGGAAGAGGCGCGTCGCAAGATGATCAAGGTTTCGCTCAAGGGCGGTACGCTGCAACACATGGTCACTGGCAAGCACGGCGCATCGTCTGTGCTGATGTTGCCGGCCAAGGACGGTACCGGTGTGATCGCCGGCGGTCCGATGCGCGCCATCTTTGAAGTGATGGGCGTAACCAACGTGGTGGCCAAGTCGACCGGTTCGACCAATCCCTACAACATGGTGCGTGCAACGCTGGACGGCTTGTCCAAAATGAATACGCCTTCGGAAATTGCTGCCAAGCGCGGCAAGTCCGTTGAAGACATCCTGGGCTAAGGTGAACGCAATGGCAAATACCATCAAAGTCAAACTGGTCAAAGGTCTGATCGGCACGCGTGAAGATCATCGTGCTACCGTGCGCGGCCTGGGCCTGCGCCGCGTCAATTCGGTTTCCGAATTGCAGGACACGCCATCAGTGCGCGGCATGATCAACAAAGTAGCGTATCTCGTGAAAGTGGTGTCGTAAGCGCTGCTTGCACACGGAGAAAATCATGGAATTGAATAGCATTCAGCCAGCAGACGGCGCCAAGCATTACAAGCGTCGCGTCGGTCGCGGTATCGGTTCGGGCCTGGGCAAGACGTCCGGCCGTGGGCACAAAGGTCAGAAATCCCGTTCCGGCGGTTTCCATAAAGTCGGTTTCGAAGGCGGTCAGATGCCTTTGCAGCGTCGTTTGCCAAAGCGCGGTTTCAAGTCGCTGGCAACGCCATACAAGGCGGAAGTCCGTTTGTCCGACCTGCAAGCCTTGCCGGTAGCCGAAATCGACATCCTGGCGTTGAAACAAGCTGGTGTTGTTCCGGAACTGGCCCGCGTTGTGCGCGTGATCCTGTCGGGCGAGATCAGCAAGAAGGTCACGCTCAAGGGCTTGATTGCTACCAAGGGTGCAAAAGCGGCGATTGAAGCGGCTGGCGGCTCGGTTGCTTAAGTGTTCGGCCTGAATACGGGATATTAATTGGCAACTACTCCTCAGCTTGCTAAAGGTGCGTCCAGCGGATTTCCGTGGGGCCGCCTGTGGTTTCTGATCGGCGCACTGGTTGTGTTCCGTATCGGCGCGCATATCCCGGTGCCGGGTATCGATCCTGACCAGCTGGCGCAGCTGTTCAAGCAGAATCAGGGCGGCATCCTGGGCATGTTCAACATGTTCTCAGGGGGTGCGCTGTCCCGCTTCACGGTGTTTGCGCTGGGGATCATGCCGTACATTTCGGCCTCGATCATCATGCAGCTGATGTCGGTTGTGTCGCCGCAGCTGGAAGCGTTAAAGAAGGAAGGCGAGTCTGGTCGTCGCAAGATTACGCAGTACACCCGCTACGGCACCCTGGTGCTGGCCATCTTTCAGGGCTTGGGTATCGCAGTGGCGCTCGAGTCGCAAATCGGTCTGGTGATCGATCCGGGCATGGCGTTCCGCCTGACGACGGTCATCACGTTGGTAACGGGCACGATGTTTTTGATGTGGTTGGGTGAACAGATCACCGAGCGCGGCCTGGGTAACGGCATCTCGATCATTATTTTTGCGGGTATCGCGGCGGGCTTGCCGACTGCAGTTGCAGGGCTGTTCGAACTGGTCCGCACCGGGTCGATGAATGCGCTGTCGGCGATCCTGATTTGTCTGGTGGTAGCGGCAGTTACGTTCTTCGTGGTGTTTGTCGAACGCGGCCAGCGCAAGATTCTGGTCAACTACGCCAAACGCCAGGTCGGCAACAAGATTTACGGCGGGCAAAGCAGTCATCTTCCGCTGAAGTTGAACATGGCTGGTGTGATTCCGCCGATCTTCGCGTCGTCCATCATTCTGTTTCCGGCGACGATTACGAGCTGGTTCACATCGGGCGAGACGTCCAACGGCTTTATTCGCTTCCTGAAGGATATGGCGGCGTCGATGGCTCCGGGTGAACCGATTCACGCGTTGCTGTATGCGATTGCGATTGTGTTTTTCTGCTTCTTCTACACGGCGCTGGTGTTCAACAGCAAGGAGACGGCGGATAACTTGAAGAAAAGCGGCGCGTTCGTTCCCGGTATTCGTCCAGGTGAGCAGACCGCACGCTACATCGACAGGATCCTGACGCGATTGACGCTGGCTGGTGCGGTTTACATCACACTGGTCTGCCTGTTGCCTGAGTTTTTGATCGCACGCTGGAAGGTGCCGTTCTATTTCGGTGGAACCTCGCTTCTGATTATTGTGGTGGTAACGATGGACTTCATGGCGCAGGTACAGAACTACGTAATGTCGCAGCAGTACGAGTCGTTGCTCCGCAAGGCGAACTTTAAAGGCGGCATGCCGCGCTAAGCGCGGCTCACAGGCGAACGAATGGCAAAAGACGACGTAATTCAAATGCAGGGTGAGATCCTCGAAAATCTCCCGAATGCGACATTTCGAGTCAAGCTGGAAAACGGGCACGTAGTGCTTGGGCATATTTCGGGAAAGATGCGCATGAACTACATCCGCATTCTTCCCGGCGACAAGGTAACGGTTGAATTGACGCCGTATGACTTGAGCAGGGCACGGATCGTTTTCCGTACGAAGTAAGAATGAACTGTTTGGGATGGACGGCGTTTCGCTCATTCCGCAATTTTTGGTTTTGAAAGAGAGAGGGCAAAAATGAAAGTGCTCGCATCAGTCAAGCGGATCTGCCGCAACTGTAAGATCATCAAGCGCAAAGGCGTCGTTCGTGTCATCTGCACCGAACCGCGTCACAAGCAGCGCCAAGGTTAATTAACGTTATTGATTGAGGAATAACGAATGGCACGTATCGCAGGGGTGAATATCCCCAACCATCAACATACCGTAATCGGCTTGACCGCTATTTATGGTATCGGCCGTCCGCGTGCGCAACTGATTTGCGAAACGACGGGTGTTTCGACCACGAAAAAGGTCAAGGACCTCGACGATAACGAGCTCGAGAAGCTGCGTGACGAGATCGGCAAGTTCATCGTCGAAGGTGATCTGCGTCGTGAACTTTCGATGAACATCAAGCGCTTGATGGACCTGGGCTGCTACCGCGGCCTGCGTCATCGTCGGGGCTTGCCTGTCCGCGGTCAGCGCACTCGCACCAATGCACGTACCCGTAAAGGTCCGCGCAAGGCGGCACAGTCGCTGAAGAAATAATCCATAAGGCAGTTCGCTAGTCGTCGGATTCAAGGAAATTTATAATGGCAAAAGCACCGAATAACGCCGCAGCAGCACGTGTGCGTAAAAAAGTTAAAAAGAATGTCGCTGAAGGTATTGCACACGTTCACGCGTCTTTTAACAACACCATCATCACGATCACCGATCGTCAAGGCAATGCGCTCTCCTGGGCAACGTCGGGCGGTGCGGGCTTTAAGGGTTCGCGTAAATCGACCCCGTTTGCGGCGCAGGTCGCAGCAGAAGCCGCCGGCAAGGTCGCCATCGAATGTGGCATCAAGAATCTGGAAGTGCGCATCAAGGGTCCGGGCCCAGGACGTGAATCGGCCGTGCGCGCGCTGAACAACCTGGGCATCAAGATCACCCAGATTCAGGATGTGACGCCCGTTCCGCACAATGGATGCCGTCCGCCAAAGCGTCGTCGCATCTAACAAGTCGACCGCCTTGGGCCAATCGTATTGCAGTAAATGCCCGCCAATGTTCTTGGCGGGTTTTGTTCTTAAGCCCACCGTCTGATTGCTGGCAGATCAGACTAGCGCTCAATGAGTTGTTTTTCGCAAAAAGACCCATTCGGAGCGTCATTTAACAAAGGAAGATACCGTGGCACGTTATATCGGACCAAAAGCAAAACTTTCGCGTCGCGAAGGTACTGATCTGTTTCTGAAGAGCGCGCGTCGTTCGCTCGATTCCAAATGCAAGCTTGATTCCAAGCCTGGTCAGCACGGTCGCACTTCGGGTGCGCGTACCTCTGACTATGGCAATCAGCTGCGTGAAAAGCAAAAAGTCAAACGCATGTACGGCATTCTGGAGCGCCAGTTCCGCCGCTATTTTGCGGAAGCCGACCGTCGCAAGGGTAACACCGGCGAAACGCTGCTGAAGCTGCTCGAAGCGCGCCTGGACAACGTGGTGTATCGCATGGGCTTCGGCTCGACCCGCGCAGAAGGTCGCCAGCTTGTTTCGCACAAGGCATTTACTGTGAACGGTACCGTGGTCAATATCGCGTCGTACCAGGTCAAGCCGGGTGACGTGATTGCGGTGCGTGAAAAAGCCAAGAAGCAGACGCGTATCGTCGAAGCGCTGTCGTTGGCAGAGCAATCGGGCATGCCGTCGTGGGTTGCAGTCGATGCGAAGAAAATGGAAGGTACGTTCAAGTCCGTTCCTGATCGCAGCGAAATCGCCAACGACGTCAACGAATCGCTGATTGTCGAATTGTATTCGCGTTAATCGTTCTTGCTTGCTGATCTTTGATTCACCCTGGGATGGCTGCTGCGTTATTGCATGCCATCTCGCGACGTTTATTCCATCAGCCTTATCGGTGTAACGAGCCGAGGGTATTGAAAAGGACATTTCATGCAAAACAGTTTGTTGAAGCCCCGTATCATTGAAGTCGAAGCGCTCGGCGCCGGCCATGCAAAAGTCGTGATGGAGCCGTTTGAACGCGGTTATGGCCATACGTTGGGCAATGCCCTGCGTCGCGTGCTGCTGTCGTCGATGGTTGGTTATGCGCCAACCGAAGTGACGATCGCAGGCGTGGTACATGAATATTCTTCGCTCGACGGCGTGCAGGAAGACGTCGTTGATATGCTGTTGAACCTGAAAGGCGTCGTCTTCAAGTTGCACAACCGCGACGACGTGACGCTGACCCTGAAGAAGGAAGGCGAAGGCGCCGTTCTGGCATCCGACATCGAGCTGCCGCACGATGTGGAACTGATCAACCCGGATCATGTGATCGCCCACCTGACGGCAGGCGGCAAGCTCGACATGCAGATCAAGGTTGAAAAGGGCCGTGGTTATGTACCAGGCAACGTGCGTCGCCTGTCGGAAGACACCAACAAGACGATCGGCCGCATCATCCTGGACGCATCGTTCTCGCCAGTGCGTCGTGTTTCCTACGCTGTCGAATCGGCGCGTGTCGAGCAGCGTACCGATCTGGACAAGCTGGTCATCAACATCGAAACCAATGGCGTGATCACGCCGGAAGAAGCGATCCGCCAGTCGGCGCGCGTGCTGGTCGATCAGTTGAACGTGTTTGCGGCACTGGAAGGTACGGAAGCCGCAGCGGAAGCGCCGTCGCGTGCACCGGCTGTCGATCCGATCCTGTTGCGCCCGGTCGACGATCTGGAACTGACCGTCCGTTCGGCAAACTGCCTGAAAGCAGAAAACATCTACTACATCGGCGACCTGATCCAGCGTAGCGAGAATGAGCTGCTGAAGACCCCGAACCTCGGCCGCAAGTCGCTGAACGAAATCAAGGAAGTGCTGGCGTCCCGCGGTCTGACGCTAGGCATGAAACTGGAAAACTGGCCGCCAGCCGGCCTGGACAAGTAACAGGTTGTGCCGTCGGGGCAGCTCAGGCCGGCCCGACGTTTTTTGTAATCGCTACCGGTCCGCGACACACGGTGTGTTGATAGAAGAACTGGAAATAAACTCGAACTGAAAGGAATTGCCATGCGTCACCGTCACGGACTTCGTAAATTAAATCGTACCTCTTCGCATCGTTTGGCCATGCTGCGCAACATGACTGTTTCGCTGCTGCGTCACGAAGCAATCAAGACCACGCTGCCGAAAGCCAAGGAATTGCGTCGCGTTGTCGAGCCTATTCTCACCCTGGGCAAGACCGACACGCTGGCCAACAAGCGTCTGGCCTTCAACCGCTTGCGTGACCGCGAAATCGTCGGCAAGCTGTTCTCGGAACTCGGCCCACGTTATGCCGCTCGTAACGGCGGATATCTGCGCATCCTGAAAATGGGCTTCCGCGTAGGCGACAACGCGCCGATGGCGTTCGTTGAGCTGGTCGACCGTCCTGAAGGCACCGAAGCAGTGGACGACAACAGCGGCGAATAATTCGGCTCGCATAATGCGAATGGAAAGAAAGCCAGGCATACGCCTGGCTTTTTGTTTTTCTGCATTCGTAGTACAAAGCTGTAACGAAATCGCCTTTTCCAACGTATTGAATACAGAGGCATCATCATGGATGACGTTGCTCTGCTGGTTTGCACCAACTTGCCGGACGCGCAGTCGGCGCACGCGCTCGCGCGCGACCTGCTCGAGCGGCGTCTCGCGGCCTGTGTCAACATTTTGCCGGGGGTGCGCTCGGCATACCGCTGGCAGGGCGGTATTGAAGAGGCGAGCGAAACCAGTCTGATGATCAAGACGACGCAACTGCGCTACGCCGCTTTGGAACAGGCTATTGCAGCGGCGCATCCGTATGAGGTGCCGGAAATCATCGCAATGCCGATCGTGGCAGGCCTGCCGGCCTATCTCGGTTGGCTGGCACAGGAGACGAACGGGAATGGGGATGCTCATCACTAAGGCGGCACGTCGATTGCAACATCATCGCGCATTCTGCGCAGCCAGCGTGTGCCGCGCGTCCGGCTGGCGTGCATGCGCTGCCCACCTGCTTATCTGCATCCTGCTCGCCTGCAGCGGCATGTCGACCGTCGCGCGCGCCGACGAGGACTATCTCGCACCGGAAGTCGCGTTCCGATTTACCGCCCGCATGGCGGACGCCAATACCGTCAGCGTGCGGTATCAGATTGCCGACGGATACTATCTCTATCGCGAGCGTTTCGCGTTTCGTGCAACGGGCGCCACACTCGGGCAGCCGCAACTTCCTCCCGGCATCGTCAAGTTCGATCAGACTTTCCAGAAGAATGTCGAGACTTACCACGAGCAGGTGAGCATTCTGATTCCGGTACAGGGACAGGGGCAGGGGCCTTTTACGCTGGTGGCGGTCAGCCAGGGATGTGCCGACAAGGGGCTTTGCTATCCGCCGATGGAATCACGCGCCACGCTGGATACAGCGCAGGCGGCGGACAGCGGCGCAAGCGTGTCGGCGGGCGTTACACCGGCATCCGACACCTCTGGAATTGAGCGTTCGCTGCAGAGTGGGCGGTTGCTGACCATCGTTCCGCTATTCATATTGCTTGGTCTCGGCCTCGCGCTGACGCCATGCGTGCTGCCTATGCTTCCCATCCTGTCGGGAATTATCGTGGGCGAGGGTGCCTCCATTCGCCGCGGGCGCAGCTTCACGCTGGCCGTGATTTATTCGCTCGGCATGGCAATTGTCTACACCGTGTTCGGCGTGGCCGCAGGGCTGGCTGGCCAGGGTCTGGCGGTGGCACTGCAGAATGCGTGGGTGCTGGGCGCCTTTGGTCTGTTGATGGTGGCGCTGTCATTGTCGATGTTCGACGTTTATCAATTGCAGATGCCAGCGGCAATCCAGACTCGTTTATCGCGCGTTGCCGGTCGACAGGCGGGCGGCAAGCTGGTGGGCGTGTTTCTGATGGGCGCATTGTCCGCATTGATCGTGGGCCCCTGCGTCGCGGCTCCCCTGGCGGGCGCTCTGGTGTATATCAGCCAGACGCGTGACGTCCTGGTCGGCGGCAGCGCCTTGTTCGCGCTGGCCATCGGCATGAGTGTGCCGCTGTTGCTGATCGGGCTGTCCGCTGGCGCCATACTGCCGCGCGCAGGCGCATGGATGAACGGCATCAAGCGACTGTTCGGTGTACTGATGCTGGGTGTGGCGCTATGGATGGTAAGCCCGGTAATGCCCGCCGTGCTGCAGATGGCCGGCTGGGGAGCGCTGGCGATCGGATACGGTGCCTACCTGGCATGGGTGGAGCGCGGCAAATGGGTGCCAAAAGCGTTTGGTGTCGCGTTAATGGTTGTGGGCGCGCTTGAATTCGGCGGCCTAGCCATGGGCGGTCGCGACCCCCTGGCACCGCTGGCTACCTCCGCACATACCACGGCCGCGCCAGCATTCCAGCGCGTGAAAACGGTGGCCGAGCTGGATGCGCTGCTGGCCCGCTCCGCGGGCAAACATGTGATGCTCGACTTCTATGCCGACTGGTGCGTCTCCTGCGTCGAAATGGAACGATTCACCTTTACCGATCCCCGCGTGCGGGCGCAACTGGCGGACATGGTTGTGCTGCAGGCCGATGTAACGAAGAACGACGCGGGCGACCAAGCCATGCTGAAGCGTTTTAATTTGTTCGGACCACCCGGCATCATCTTTTTTGACCGCAACGGCAGGGAGATCGCAGGCGGGCGCGTGATCGGATTCCAGAATGCGCGGAAATTCAATGCCTCGCTCGCGCGCGCCCGGCAGTTCTGAACTGTCGGCCTGAACGTCGATCATAGCTGGTTGTAATGTGCTTAATCGCTATTTGTCGTTGGGGAAACGAAACCATGCGGCTATAGTTCGAAGTCCATGAAATGAATGCCAAGGAGAAAGTGATGACGCTACGTTTAGGAGATACCGCGCCTGATTTTCAGCAGGATTCCTCGATCGGCAAGCTCAGCTTTTATGACTGGGCCGGCGATTCGTGGGTGGTGCTATTTTCGCACCCGGCGGACTTTACGCCGGTATGCACGACCGAACTCGGACTAACCGCCAAACTGAAACCGGAGTTCGACAAGCGCAACGTCAAGGCGATCGCACTGTCGGTCGATCCGGCCGACAAACATGGGGAGTGGATCAAGGACATCGAGGCCACGCAAAAAACCGTGGTCGGTTTTCCGATCATCGCCGATGCCGACAAGACGGTTTCGACGCTGTACGACATGATCCATCCCAACCAGTCAGCGACTGCCACGGTACGTTCGCTTTTTATCATCGATCCACAGAAAAAGATCCGGCTGACCATCACGTACCCGATGAGCACCGGTCGCAACTTTGACGAGGTATTGCGCGTGATCGACGCGCTGCAACTGGCCGATCGCTATACGGTCGCCACCCCGGGTAACTGGCGCGACGGCGACGATGTGATCATTCCGCTGACGATCCAGGACGAGGACGTCATCAAGCAGAAGTATCCGAAGGGGTACAAGTCTGAGCGGCCTTATCTGCGACTGACGCCGCAGCCCAACAAGTAAGCACCGAGGTCAAGAAGGGCGCCCCGTGGGGCGCCCTTCTTTTTTGCTCATCCCAGTCGCGGCTGCATGGGCGTCGCCGTCAGGTAGCCGACGGCCGCGGAATAGCCGCCGTTGTAGTTGGCATCGATGCGCGACCTGAGCTCGCCTGGCCCGACTTTTTCGCCTGCGTGCTGGAAATTGCTCATGATGTAGGTCCAGCCGTTGATTTCGTCGACGGCATGCAGGCCGGTCGACTCGGCGCCGGCGGGCAGCGACATCAGCCGCGCCAGTTTGCCGGTATCGACGTGATAGGCCCACAGGAAGTTGTTCACGTGCGAAGTGCTGTCCTCACCAATGAACAGCGTGCGCATTCGCTCGGAAAACTTCAGGTTATCGGGATTGCCGATTCGGTCCGCGTTCGACTTGTTCCCCATCGCATCCGGCGCGATGTCTTCCCCGAGCAACAAGGCGCGCGTGCGTACCGGAACCCATTCACTGACAATCGGCCTGCCCACGGTATCGATTTGTCCGCCCCGCAGCGTGTGCTCGAGTATGCCTCCGGCGAGCAGCGGGCTTGGCACCGAAATGTTGTTCGATTCGCGCCAGGCGGCATGCCCCTTGACCATCGATGCCTGGATGTTTGACAGCGCCGAATAGGCGACCTTGTCGCGAATGTTGAGCGTGGTGCCTTCCAACTTGGTGAACCCCATGCTGGCGCCCACCAGATTGGCGTAACGATGAGTCTCCAGAAACGCGGCCGCCTTGTCCATGCCGGGCCTCAGCTTGACCCAGTTCGGCTTGCCATCCACGACGATTTTTGCGTATGACGGATCGCCCGGATCGGACTTGAAAACGGACATGATGTCGGCCGGCTTCAAGGTGTCGGCCATTCGTTTCACCTCGTCGCTGCTGGCGTGTCCCAGCGGGATCCAGCGCAGGGGCGCACCGGGCGATTTCGGATCCAGCGAAAACCCGGGGCCGAGCCGTGCCACGTAGAGCGTGCCGGAAGACAGGTCTGCCTCGCGGTCGGCGACAAACATGAACAGGCCGCCATTGGTGTAGTCGTCGCCCATCAGTACGGTGCGCCGGTCGGGCATGACCTGGATCAGTTCATGCGAAATGCGGCCGAGGCAGTAGTGTTTCTTGATGCTGCCGCTGCCGTCGGGGTGCACGGTAACTTCCGGTACATGCCCGTAGTGATACGGGTTGGCGATGCCTGCCGCGCCGAAGGTGTGGATGCTGAACGCGCCGAACGAGGGTGAATCACTCAGGAAGTGTGCGTCGGGTTCGTATTCTTCGCTCGACAAGTGCGTGTTCCAGGGTGACAAGCTGGCACCGCACGTGATCCACAAACCGTGGACCTTTGAGGTATCCACATTGTGATAGTGGACCAGCGACAGCTTGCCTGTGCGCTGGTCCTGGTCGAGTGTCAGCACGGCGATCGGCGACGGCAGTTTTCCATAGGCGCCATGGCCCGCGGCGTCGCGGCTGGTGTATTCAAACTGGACGACTGCGAACACGGCCTTTCCCTTGATACCGCCGACGGTCGGGTTGGCAAGCGACAGCAGCGAGGTGCCATCAGGGCAGTCGGAAAAGAACTGGCGCGGCGTGCCGGACGAATCGATGATCGGCTGGTTATGGATATCGTAATAACCGCCTGCCAGAATGGTGCCGCCACCTAGCCTGGGCACTTGCTGGCCGCTGTAAAAAAATGTTTGGTAAGACAGCGCGTACGGCAATACGCTGCCATCGCTCATTGCTACGTTCATCGTGGAGGCGACCGATGTCGTGGCGCGGGCGGCGATATCGGTCGGCGCCGGCATCGACGTGAACGATGTCGAAACATACTGCCGGCTCGCGCCCGCGGGTGACGGCGTGCTGCACGCGCCGAGCAGCGCGGGGCCGAGTGGAAGTAGCGGTACCGCGGAGAGGTACTTGAGTGCCTGACGGCGGGAAGGGCTCGGGTGATCGGACATCGTGTGTTCCCACTGGAAAGACGTGCATCGGTCGGCACCGCCATGCTGGACGGCCGCGACACCGATTATAGGAACGCTTTATGACGGTTTCATGAAGGCGTGGCGGCCTTTTGATGTGCAGGAGGTGGCGGCTCACCCTCAACCGCATTCAATCCGGTTGCGCCCCGCATTCTTGGCGCGATACAGCGCCAAGTCGCCTTGCGATAACGACGTGTCCACGCTGGTATCGGTCGGCTGCATGATCGCAATGCCGATACTGACGGTCAGCGGGATGCGGTCAGTACCTTGAAATAGCGGCACGGCCGCTATTTGCTGTTGCAGGCGGCGCGCGAACGCAATACCTTCGGTCGCATCCGCGCCATGCAGCACCACTGCAAACTCCTCGCCGCCTACGCGCCCGGCAAAATCGGTTTTGCGCAACTGCTTGCGCAGGATCGCGGCGAAGTGCTTCAGGGTGTGGTCGCCGGTCGCGTGGCCCCACTTGTCGTTGATCGCCTTGAAATGATCCAGATCACACATCAGCACCGCGGCTGACTTGCCGTTGTGCCGTTGGATGCGGGCCAGTTCGGCTTCAATTTGCGCCATGAAGTGACGGCGATTCGGAAGCTGGGTGAGAAAATCCGTTGTCGCGAAATTCTGCAGTTCGGCTTCGATCCGTTTGCGATCCGTCACATCCGTGATGAAGCCATGCCATATCGTGCCGCCGTCTTCACATCGTTGCGGACGCGCATCGCCCCGCCGCCAGCGCAACCCCTGCTTCGGCAATTGCACGCGGTATTCGAAATGCCATGGCGTCAAATGACTGGCAGAGGTTTCCAGCGAGGCGTGATAAGACGCGAGATCGTCCGGATGAATGATGCGGTCCAGGATCGCGGCATTGTCGCCAAGCTCGTCGGGCGCGATCTCGTAGATGTCGTGGACGCCTGCGCTTGCATAGGGAAAGAATGTGCTGCCATCAGGATGGCGGCGATACTGAAACACCAGGCCTGGCACTTCGTTGGTCAGGTTGGTGACCAGGTCCACCGTCTGCTGCAATTGTTCCGATATGGCTCGCATCGCCGAGATGTCGGTTGTAGTGCCCAGCATTCGCAAGGCCTTGCCGTTGTCGTCGCAACTGACCACCTTGCCGCGGCTGCAGACCCACTTATAGCTGCCGTTCTTGCAGCGTATCCGGTGTTCCACTTCATAGCTTGGGGTCTTGTGATCGAAGTGCGCCTGCATCGTGGCCTGGACGTAGGCCAGGTCATCCGGATGAATGCGCCGATAGCTCTCTTCGATACGATTGCCGACCTCGGCATCGGTATAGCCGAACATGGTTTTCCAGCCCGCCGAATAATAGATTTCGTCGGTCCGGATGTTGCGGTCCCAGATACCGGTGCCGCTGCCCTCGATCGCCAGCACCATCCGCTGTTCGCGCTCCCGCGCAGTGGCTTCTTCCTCGGTTACGTGGTCGATTGCGATGTCGCTTTCAAACGCGATGGCGGCAAGTCGTGCCAGCTCGCGCAGGAAGCTCAGCTGCCTTGCATCGAGCGTACGCTGCGCGCCGTCAAACAGGCAGATGGCGCCGGGCGCGGTGCCATCCTTCATCAGGAGCGGACAAGCGGCATGGAAGCGCAATGGCGAGGCGCCGTTTACCAGCGGATGGGCGCGACTGTACGGATCAGCCTGCAGGTCCGGTACGGTCTTTTCCATGCTGGCATCGCATAAGGAGACCGCTTGCCGCGCACGGTCCGGCGTTAACCCTTCCCACGCAGCCAAGCGGTTTTCCGCGCCGTCCAGCAACACGATGGCCGCCATCGCGACGTCGAAGTGCAGCCTTGCCAGCCGGACGATGCTGTTCAGTCGTTCGTCCGATCGTGTTCGCTGCGCGTCAGTCGAATGCAAGGATTGGAGCGGGAGGGCGGTCATGGTCTGGCAGCGAGGGCCAAGTGTCGGTGGAAAAGGGCTTAGGGAATGACAGGGCAAGCAGCCACTAGAGCGTCCAGTCATAGCGGATGCTGAGCGGAGCGTGATCGCTGAAACGTTCATCCTTGTAGATCGACGCCTGTGTTGCGCTGGCCGCGATGCCGGGCGTGCTGATCTGGTAGTCCAGGCGCCATCCCACGTTCTTGGCCCAGGCCTGGCCGCGATTGCTCCACCAGGTGTAGCAGTCATCGGTCGTTTCAGGATGCAGCGCGCGATACACGTCCTTCAGCCCGAGCTCATCAAACACGCGCGACAGCCAAGCGCGTTCTTCCGGAAGGAACCCGGAGTTCTTCTGATTACTCCTCCAGTTCTTCAGATCGATCTGCTGGTGCGCAATGTTCCAGTCGCCGCAGATGACGACCTCGCGTCCGCATTGCGCCAGCGTCAGCAGATGCGGCAGGAACACTTCCATGAAACGAAACTTCGCTTGCTGCCGTTCGGGGCCGGACGAGCCGGATGGGCAGTACACCGAGATAACCGACAGGTTGCCGAAGTCGCATTGCACATATCGTCCTTCTGCATCGAATTCCGGGCAGTTGAAGCCAGTGGCGACCTGGTCCGGTGGGATTTTGCTATAGATGCCAGTGCCGGAATAGCCTTTTTTCCACGCATAGTGGAAATGGCCATGATAACCGTGCGGGTTCAAGAACGCTGGCGCCATGTCGGCTGCCTGCGCCTTCAGTTCCTGCACACACAGGAAATCGGCTGACTGTGTCGCCATCCACTGGAAAAAACCCTTTCTTGCGGCAGAGCGAATGCCGTTCAGATTGGCGGAAACAATTGTCAACATGGGGCGGGCATAGGGAAAAAAACAAGTCGCTCAGGATACCCGAACTCGGATGTGCCGGCGACAAGCGTGGCATACCGTTTGCATTGACGTCGGGAAGCGCGCCGTCAGCATTTAAAATGTGGCCAGTGTTGGCAATCGCCGACGAATTTCGTCACTTTTTATCAGTATGGAGCGGTCTTGAACAATTTACGGCAGCAGTTCATTGAATTTTCGGTCAACGCAGGCGTGTTGCGCTTCGGCGAATTTGTGACCAAGGCCGGCCGCACCTCGCCCTATTTCTTTAATGCGGGGCTGTTCAGCCAGGGCGCCACATTGGCGCGCATTGCGGACTTTTATGCCCAGACGCTGCTCGATTCCGGCATCGCGTTCGACATGCTGTTCGGACCGGCATATAAGGGGATCACGCTGGCGTCGGCGACCGCAGTGGCATTGGCAAACAAGGGTCGCGACGTGCCGTTTGCGTTCAACCGCAAGGAGGCCAAGGATCACGGTGAAGGCGGCACCATCGTGGGCGCCAGGTTGCAGGGGCGGGTCGTGATCGTCGATGACGTCATCTCGGCCGGCACGTCGGTGCGGGAGTCGGTCGATATGATCCGGAACGCGGGCGCAACGCCGTGTGCGGTGCTGATTGCGCTGGACCGGATGGAACGCTCCGGCAAGGACAATGCGCTGTCGGCGCATTCGGCAGTGCAGGAAGTCAGCAATGCCTACGGCATGCCGGTCATCTCGATCGGCAACCTGGACGACCTGTTTGAGTACATTTCGAGCGCCGGTTTAGGCTCGCAACACGCTGCATACAGAGGCGCGATCGACGCTTACCGCAAGCGGTACGGCGTGGCGTCATAACGTCGGAAAGGAAAGGGAATGCGGGCTGCGGTCAAGACGGTGCTGTTGCTGTGGTTGTCCTTGCTGATCACGATGTCGGCGCGCGCCAACATTTTCATGTGCAAGGACAGTGCTGGCCGCACCATCACATCCGATCGCCCGATCCCCGAATGCGCTGATCGCGCGGTGCGCGAATACAGCAACAAAGGCTTGCTGAAGAAAGAAATCGCCGCGCCGCTCACGCCCGAGCAGAAGCGCGAACTCGCGGCGCAACAGGCCCGGCGCAAGGCGGAACAGGCGGAAGCCGACAAGCAGCGACGAGAAGACCGCGCGCTGCGGGCGCGTTATCGCACGGAAGACGATATCGCAGTCGCGCGCACCCGCGAAGCCGCTGTGCTCTCGGAACAGGTGGCGCAACAGAAAAAAGCACTGGCCGCAGCGGAGCAGGAATGGCGCGCCGTGCAAACTGCGGACGCCGCGCAGAAACAGGCCGGCAAACCCAGTTCCGCGTTACAGGAAAAACTGGCAAAGGCCGCGCAGAACGTGGTGGACACCAGAATGAATCTGCAGGAGGTGCAGGCAGGGTTGGCAAAAGTCAATGCAAAATACGACCAGATACAGGCCCGGTATCGCGCGCTGGATGGAACCGTCATTTCCGATTAGGATGGGACGCAGAAGCGGGGGCAGGCTTCACGGCTTGCGCACCGCCGTTCGCAAGGACAAAAGAAGCGCGATGCGTTTTGACGCGTCGCGCTTTGGCAAGCGGTTGGTTCCGCTTCAGTCGGTCAGCTTCTTTTTCAGCAACTCGGTCAGCTGTGCCGGATTCGCTTTTCCCTTGCTCGCTTTCATTGCCTGCCCGATCAGGGCATTGAACGCCTTCTCCTTGCCCGCGCGGAACTCTTCCACCGACTTGGCATTGGCGGCCAGTACGTTGTCAACGATTTTTTCCAGTGCGCCGCTGTCGGAAATCTGCTTCAGGCCCTTCGATTCAATCACCTCGTCGGCCAGCGTGGCGCTGTCGGATTGCGCGTCCCACATTGCGCCGAATACCTCCTTGGCCATCTTGTTCGAGATCGTGCCGTCGGCAATGCGCTTGAGCAGCAAGGCCAGTTGCACCGGCTTGACCGGCGCCAAGTGGATTTCCGTTCCCTCGCGATTGAGGGTGGACGAGACATCGCCCATCATCCAGTTGGCCGCAGGTTTGGCCTGATCCCTGCCCGCCGCGGCGACCACTTCTTCAAAGTAATTTGCCATCGTTTTTGATTGCGTCAGCACAGAGCCGTCATAGTCGGACAGGCCATAGTCGCGGGTAAAGCGTTCACGCATCGCGCCGGGCAGTTCCGGCATTGCGGCCTGCACGCGCGCAATCCAGTCGGCGCCGATGACCAGCGGCGGCAGATCGGGATCCGGAAAATAACGATAGTCCTGCGCGTCTTCCTTGCTGCGCATCTCGCGCGTCTCACGCTTGTCGGGATCGTACAGGCGCGTGGCCTGCACCACGCGGCCGCCATCCTCGATCAGTTCGATCTGGCGGCGCACTTCGTAGTTGATGGCATCCTCGAGGAAGCGGAACGAGTTCAGGTTCTTGATTTCGCAACGCGTGCCGTACTCCTTTTGGCCGGCCGGGCGTACCGAGACATTGGCGTCGCAACGGAACGAGCCTTCCTGCATGCTGCCGTCACAGATGCCGAGCCAGGTCACCAGCGTGTGCAGCGCCTTTGCATACGCGACCGCCTCGGCGGCGCTGCGCATGTCGGGCTCGGTGACGATTTCCAGCAGCGGCGTGCCGGCACGGTTCAGGTCGATGCCGGTCATGCCGTGGTAATCCTCGTGCAGCGATTTGCCGGCGTCTTCTTCGAGGTGCGCGCGCGTCAGTTGTACCGACCTGATCTCGGTCCGGCCCGCCACTTCCATCGGAAAGGAAACGCGGCCGCCTTGCACCACTGGCAAATCCATCTGGCTGATCTGGTAGCCCTTTGGCAGGTCCGGATAAAAATAATTTTTGCGCGCAAAGACGGAGCAAGGGGCGATCGTGGCCCCAACCGCCAGGCCAAACTGGATCGCACGTTCCACCGCCGCGCGGTTCATCACCGGCAGCGCGCCGGGCAAAGCCAGGTCGACCGGCGATGTTTGCGTATTGGGTGCAGCGCCGAACTGCGTCGGGGCGCCGCTGAAAATTTTGGTCCTGGTCGTCAGTTGCGTATGCGTTTCCAGACCGATGACAACTTCCCACTGCATGATGTGTCCTTACTCGCCCGCAGGCGTTGGTTCAGGTGTCCGCCGGCTGGCGCAGGTGCCAGTCCGTGGCCTGTTGGTATTGGTGCGCGACATTGAGCAATTTGGCTTCGGCGAAGTAGTTGCCGATCAACTGCAGACCGACCGGGCGTTTGCCGTTCTTTTCACCCTGGCCGAAGCCGCAAGGAATGGACATGCCGGGCAAGCCGGCAAGGCTGGTCGACAAGGTGTAAATATCGGCCAGGTAGTTGGCGACCGGATCGTCGGCCTTGTTGCCCAGATCCCAGGCCACCGTCGGCGCGACTGGTCCCATGATGACGTCACACTGCTTGAATGCCTGCTGGAAATCCTGCGCAATCAGGCGCCGGATACGCTGGGCCTGCACGTAATAGGCATCGTAATAGCCTTGCGACAGCACATAGGCGCCGACCAGGATGCGGCGTTTTACCTCGTCGCCGAAGCCTTCGGCGCGCGTCTTGCGATACATGTCCGCCAGGTCCCGGTAATCCTTTGCGCGGAAACCGTAGCGCACGCCGTCGAAGCGGCTGAGATTGGAGGATGCTTCGGCCGGCGCAATCACGTAATAGGTCGGTATCGAAAGCTTGGTTTTCGGCAGCGAGATATCGACTAGCGTGGCGCCCAGCTTCGCGTATTCAGCCAGCGCGGCGCGCACCGCCTGTTCGACGTCGGCGGCCAGGCCGTCGCCGAAATATTCGCGCGGGATGCCGATCTTCAATCCCTTCAGGCTCGCGTTCAGATCACGGGTAAAGTCTTCTGGCGCACGTTCGACGCTGGTCGAATCACGCTCGTCGAAGCCGACCATGGCGTTCAGCAGCAGGCCGCAATCTTCCGCCGTCTGCGCAATCGGTCCGCCCTGGTCCAGCGACGACGCAAACGCAATCATGCCGAAGCGCGACACGCTGCCGTAGGTTGGCTTGATGCCGGTCACGCCGCACAGGGCAGCCGGTTGCCGGATCGAGCCTCCGGTATCGGTCGCGGTCGCCGCCGGGGTCAGGCGCGCGGCAATCGCGGCCGCCGAACCGCCGGAGGAGCCGCCGGGGATCGCGGTTTTGTCCCACGGGTTCCTGACCGGACCGAAATACGAATTCTCGTTGGACGAGCCCATCGCAAACTCATCGCAGTTCAGCTTGCCGAGCGTTACCGTGCCTGCCTGGTTGAACCGCTCGACCACCGTCGCATCGAACGGGCTGATGTAATTTTCAAGCATCCTGGATGCCGCCGTCGAGCGCCACTGGCGGGTGACGAAAATATCCTTGTGCGCGATCGGCATGCCCGTCAGCGGCGTCGCGTCGCCCCGCGCCAGCCGCTGGTCCGCCGCTTTCGCCTGCTCGAGCGTAAGCGCGCGGTCCACGTGCAGGAAAGCGTTGAGGTCGCTGCTGGCGATCCGCCGAAGATACAGTTCTGCCAGTTCAACGGCAGAGATCTGCCTGGCGCGCAGCAGCCCAGAAAGTTCCTTGAGAGTCTTGGTGTGCATGAGGAATAATGGTTACTCGGTTGCGGCTCGCGCCGGACGGAAGGCGGGGAGCGCGCCTTACTCGATGACTTTGGGCACCAGGTACAGGCCGTCCTGCGTGGCCGGGGCCACCTGCTGATACGCGTCGCGACGGTTCGCTTCGGTGACTTCGTCGGCGCGCAAGCGCAACGCGAGATCGGGAAGCAGGGCGGCGATCGGATGATTCAGGGGTTCGACGCCGGTCGTGTCCACCGCCCGCAGCTGTTCCACCAGGGCGAAAATGCCATTGAGCTTGTCGAGCGTGCGAGCGGACTGCTCTTCGTTCAGTTCAAGCTGTGCGAGGACGGCAAGGCGGTGGACGTCGGCGAGTTCAAGAGACATGGCTGGGATGCGGCGCGGCCGCGATGTAAGGTTGGAATGCCAGGAAAACAAGGTCGTTTTTGTGCGGTCGAGGACGAGCCATAACGACGCTTCCAGCGCACATTGTTGTGCCTTCCTGCCGGGTAATTTACAGGGAATTATAAGGTAGAATATCGCGCTATTGCCTGCTGGCGCCGAATGGAGCCGCCGCGGGCGATCAACCTCTCTAATTTCGCGCGGCGCACGCCGCGTCACCAGGACAAATTCATGTTTGGATTTCTGCGCAGTTATTTCTCGAACGATCTGGCAATCGACCTGGGCACGGCCAATACCCTGATCTACGTCCGCAGCGCGGGCATTGTGCTGGACGAGCCGTCGGTTGTGGCGATCCGCCAGCAGGGCGGCCCGAATGCCAAGAAGACCATCATGGCCGTCGGCAAGGAAGCAAAACAGATGCTGGGCAAGGTGCCTGGCAACATCGAGGCAATCCGCCCGATGAAAGACGGCGTGATCGCCGACTTCACCGTCACCGAGCAAATGCTCAAGCAGTTCATCCGCATGGTGCACGACACCAAGCTGTTCAAGCCTTCGCCGCGCATCATCATTTGCGTGCCGTGCGGCTCGACGCAGGTCGAGCGCCGCGCGATCCGCGAATCGGCACTTGGCGCCGGCGCTGCCCAGGTGTATCTGATCGA